>ENA-UOOI01000357-UOOI01000357.1-fermentation-metagenome-genome-assembly--contig:-NODE-357-length-59866-cov-63.258347_pt1 | contig 59866 bp, 53 predicted proteins | sample MGYA00245779_ERZ724027 | MGnify/ENA primary metagenome ERZ724027 (study PRJEB28704, sample SAMN03018318) | fermentation metagenome | biome: anthropogenic terrestrial biome; feature: soil; material...
TTTGTCAATCGTTTTTTTGAAAAAAATAAGAAAAAGGACGAGTTGGATTCAAAATCATACAGAAAAATTGAAAAAAGTTTATCGCCGGTGTCCCGGCTGCGGTGTTTTCGGAGTAGTGGCTTAATTTTTCTCCTATTCTCCGATTCTTCTTAAATCAAAGAATCATCAACATATTTAAAGTGGATATAGCAGCGGCAAAGCCGGTACACATTACAAATTTATTTACAAATTTACTACGATTCTCCACAATGTTGTAAAACAGCATAGTGCTGCAAATTATTATAGCCCCATACATGTATATATAAGTTCTCGTGCTGGATGCCCACACAGTCGGAGAAAATCCCATTATCACCCTTGATAAAAATCCAAGCAGCATGGTTCCCACAGCACAAATGCCTTGTAAGGAATTTTCAAAGACCAGATATAAGGATATCAATACCAAACAGAAAGAAGTGCATAGAATAAAAATTGATACATAACTTTTAAGTTTCGTGAAGTTATCGAGCGTAATCAATCCATGTTCAGTCATTTGAGAATTGACCAATGAAAGGCCGGGGAAAAGATCGGAAGCAAATTTAAGCCAAACGCCGAAAAACAGGGTCACAGCAATTGGTATATCGGAATAAAAACGGTATAGCCTGTCCGCATATTTTATATGTACGGCAGCGCATAATAAGATGCTGAAGATAACAAAAAGCAAATTCGGTTCCAGCAGATAATGGGCTAATGTCGACGAAACCCCAATTTCCAATTTATCAATGACCGAAATATGATCAAAATCCTGAAACCATTTCACTTCCGAATGTTTTCGGGCTGCATTTCCCGGGCAAGTCAAAATAAAAATCAAACTTGCCAAACAAATTGCCAATCCTCCAAAAATAAGGCCATTGGGTCTTTTAATTTTTATGATATAAAAAAATGAAAATAGAAAAACAGCAAGTAAGACTACACACATTTGTTCCTGATTTGCTGCATAAATTAAAGCTACAATTGAAAAAATATATTCATATTTTCTTATTATTTGCTGTAATAAAACCTTTTTAACGATTAAGATTACATAAACTCCAAAAGCAAGTACCCACAAAGTATTCGTTGTTGTCGCAACCCAGCCTGCCGTGTCCATATCAAGGAAAGGATAAGAAAACAATAAAAATGTGATAAACCAATTATCAACTCTTTTATTTTCATGTACTATCAGATTTGAAATGGATACCCCAAAAAATAATATGATTGCCGTATCAATAATTCGCCAAACAATTAGCGGGAAATGCAGTATGGAAACCAATATCGTTTCAATTATCATTCTTGAGGTCCAATTAAAATATCGATCATGTAAATAAGCTGGAAGACTCCTTTCATCCAATGCCACACTGAAAAAAGTGTCATCACCTGTATTCATTGGAAGAACCATATGGATAGCAAGCATACCCACCGTCAACACAAAAAATGGGAAGTAATCACTTTGATAAATCTTTTTTGCTTTTATTCGAATCATATTACTGCTCCCCCAACCTACCCGTCAATATCCGGTTGGTATTAATCAGGATATGATGATGATTATTAAAATATTTTATATAAATGTTATAAGAGTTATCCGATAACCTAATTTGGTTCTTACTGACTCTTGAAAGGAACCCGCTTTGTGTGTAATCCGTTCCATCTGTGAATGCCTTATTCAAATCCGGTCTGGCTACCAGTGTAGTCGGTATTTCTATATAACTCCCATCGTTAACATTTTTCAAAACAATATTGCAGTTGAATCTTGCCGGTGCTTCTTTCAAAATAAAAGCCCATCCGCTGATTGTTACATAATGATTTCCACAATTGACCGTGTCAATATTCCATGTTGTCTCATTCGTTTCAGCAACTTCTTCAGAATAGAAAGTTTTTAATACACTAAAATCATAAAACTGGACCGCACAAAATATTGATATACAAAGAAACAAAAACACACTTATGTAAATTATAACTTTCTTTTTTACGGTTCTATTATGCATGACATTATTTTTCTCCCTTCTAATATAACCCCTATTTTCCCAAATTAAGAATATTCCTTTACGTTCAAATTCATTTTACCGAAAAATCTTCTTTCTCTAAAGTCAGATTCGGATTATAGTAAGGGTCCCCAGCAGCGAGTTCTTTGCTCCATCTTTTCTGAAAACGAAAGACTTCTCTCTCAAATCGTTTCTGTTTTTCCGGGGTATCCTCATAACCGCGAGATTTTGATTCATAATGATATAGCTCTGCATAAGGCGTAAAAACGATTAAGTAACCCGCTTTCCGGATTCGCATACAAAAATCCACATCATTCAATGCAACTGCAAACGAATCATCTAACCCATGAACTTCTTCAAAAGCATGACGCGGAATCAACATACATGCACCTGTAACGGCCGATAAATTCTGTGCAAGCGTTAACCGGCCCATATATCCATAATCCCCGCGCCGAAAATGTTTATGGGAATGGCCGGCAAATCCACCTATTCCCAAAATTACACCTGCATGCTGAATCGTATTATCCGGATAGTAAAGCATTGCCCCTACAACTCCTACGTCTTTACGCTGGGCAAACATTAGCATTTCTTGTAGCCAATCCGAAGAAATAACCTCCATGTCATTATTTAGAAGTAAAACATATTTCCCTTTTGAATATCGAAAGCCATAATTATTAATTGCAGAAAAATTAAACGAGCCATCCCAATGTATAATTTCTATATTTGGATATCTGTTTTGCAATTCATCATAGTAATCGAAAGTTATATTTTCTGTGCTGCCATTTTCAACAACAATGATTTCATAATTTGAATAAGTCGTTACTTTTAAAATCGAATTAATGCATTTTTCCAAATCTTCGACATGATCTTTATTTGGTATGATAATAGAAATTAAGGGATTATCTATAATTTGATATTTTATTCGATATGTAGAAATTAGTGTAGAATCTTCTACGGACCCACATAAACCAATTCGATCTAAATGTTGTCGAATTGCATTTTTAGCAGCATTAATTACCTTTGGTTTCATCGCTAAATTAGCTGATGCTGAGGACTGATGAATTCTCCAATAATACAAGGTCATAGGAATATGAACTATTTTCTGGGCTTTTTCAGTTAGGCGAAGAATCATATCATAGTCCTGACTTCCGTCAAACTCACTCTTAAATTTTCCAACAAGTAATAATAAGGACCTACTAAAAATAGAAAAATGGCATATATAATTATAACTGCGTAACGTATCCGGTGAAAAATCAGGTTTATAGTTAGGAGAACCTTTTTCTATACTACCCATAAATGTCGATTCATCCGTATATATAAAATCTGCACTTTTGTCACAAATTGCTTTCATCACTTCAAATAAAGCCGATGGATGCAATATATCATCATGGTCAAGCAACGCGATATAATCCCCGCTCGACATCTCGATACATGCGTTTGTATTTTCTGAAATGCCTAAATTTTTCTCAAGTTTTTGATAGCGGATTCGTGAGTCTTTCTGAGCGTATTTCGCTACAATTTGGCCCACATTGTTATGTTCGCCGTCGCTTCCGTCCGCCAGGCAAAGCTCCCAATTGGAATATGTCTGGGAAATAACAGATTCGATCATTTCTTTTAAAAACTTTTCAGGCGTATTGTATAACGGAACGAGGATACTGAATTTAATGTTTTTTGGGAAAGTCGTATCTTCCTGTATTTTTCGTTCTTCATCCGATAAAACATGATTGCGGTAAAAATCCTTCATTCTAGCTTTTTCAGAGAATTTATATTTTACCTTCCGAATGGTGAACCTGACCCCATGCTGTTTTAAGCATTTCAGCCCCTTGCAGAAAGTCCATGTGACCCGATTCGATTTTAAAACTTTTTTGACAGCGTCAAGCAGCACCCGAATTGGTTTCGTCACTTTCCAGCAGGTGGAATTTGAAATTGATTGATACGCGCCCTGTAAAGCGGCAAGTTGATTCGTTAAATCCGTCCGTTGATTGATTGCCACCTGATAGTGTTCCTTATAGTGCTCCAACGACTTTTGAAGTTCCATGTTTTCATCCGTTTTTTCAAGAAGGTCAGACGAATACTTTTCTATTTTTTCTGCATATTGATTGATTTCTTCCCTATGCTTCAGGAGCTCCTGAAATTTGGAAAGCAACGAAAAATAGGCCATATCCTCAAAAGGATAAACATTCGCTTTGATCTTTATCCGCCCTGTGGTTCTCCCCTGCAAGACGATTTGAAACTGTGGGTCTGTATTGATAAAAATATCAAAGTTATCCAAATGGAATCCATTTGCATTCTGAATTTCAACTGCCCCGTCATCGGCAATTGCCTGGATATCTTCAACAAAGCATCCCTTTCCTTCCACAGGATCAAAACGTACCTTCTGTACTCCCGCATCGACCGGAACGTCTATTGTAATTTTATAATCTTTTAAATCAAATACACTTTTACTTTCTTCCGTATATCCCTTTCCAAGGTCATAATAAAGAGTAGCCGCCAAATTCCATTGGAACGGTTTTCTCTGTATTTCCTCAATTTGAGTAACAAGCATTCGTCTGTTGCGTTCATAATTTTCTATCACATGCGCCACATCACTGGTCCGCTTGAACACCATGGCCACTTGCGAAATATATGCCGCTGGATATCCCACCTGATTGTAAAATCCATTTTTTGCAAACCGTTTTACCCAATATTCCGTCTGTTGTACATTGACATGGGTCTTTTCAGAAAAATCATCAGAAGTGGATGAAAATATTACCGTGTCGGCAAGCTTGCAAATATTTTGAATAAAAGGAATTGCATCTTCCTCATATAAATGTTCCGCAACTTCAATCGTCGTAACCAAATCAAAATTTTTTGGAAAATCCGTAGGAAGCGGATCTAACGCGGAGCATTTTCTGCAATATGGCCTGATATCTTCCCGGACTTTGCTAATTGCATATTTCGATACATCTATCCCGTAAGCCGCTACTCCTCTGTCGCGCAGAGCCGCAACAAGATATCCCATCGCACAACCAACATCCAGTACCGTTTGGGGATGAAAATCATTGACAATATGATCTGCAACGTTCTCAAAAAATTTTCTAAAATGTTCGTCCTCATATGAAATATTTCCACATGAAGTTTTATAATAATTTTCGTCATAAAGATTATTATAATCCATTTTCATTATACCTTCACCCCTTTTTACTACTAAAGTTGGTACGCATCACAAACGTCTTTTGTATTTCCCATCATCTTTATCATACCGCTATCCAGCCACACAACCCTGCTGCACATTTCCCGAATCTGCTCCAGGCTGTGTGAAACGAACAGCACGGTCGTGCCGCCGCCCATCAGCTCCATCATGCGCTCCTTGCTTTTTTTCTGAAAATTTTCGTCGCCGACCGCCAAAATCTCGTCGACGATCAAAATTTCGGGGTTCACCACGGTGGCGACGGAAAAGGCGAGCCGCATCAGCATACCGGAGGAATAATTCCGGATCGGCATGTCGATAAAACGGCCAAGCTCGGAAAATTCCACGATCTCATCGTATTTCTTCGTCAAAAACTCCTTGGAGTAGCCCAGAATGGCGCCGTTCAGAAAAATATTCTCCTGCCCCGTCAGGTCGTAATCAAATCCGGAGCCAAGCTCCAGCATCGGCACGATGTTGCCTTTCACCGTGACTTTCCCGGTCGTCGGCTGCAAAATGCCCGAAATAATCTTCAGCAGAGTGCTTTTCCCCGCGCCGTTCCGGCCGATGATTCCGACGACCTCGCCCTTTTCGACCTGAAAGCTGACGTCCTTCAGCGCCCAAAACTCTTCGTATTTCAGCTTATGCCGCAGCAGCGCAACCGTATACTCTTTGATGCTTTGGATTCTGTCGTGTGTGATTTTAAACATCATGGAAACATGATCAACATCTATCATCATAGTTGAAACCCCATCAAATATACAGGATGAATCGGTTCTGGCACTTTTTGAACACCGCGGCGCCGATTGCAAACGGGATCACCGCCGCCAGCAGACAAAACAGATAGGCCTGCGGCTCGGGGGAAATCCCCTGCAGGACGATCGTTCTGGCAAACCGGATAACATGGTACATCGGATTCATCTTGAAAATAAACATCAGCTTCCCCGGAAGGATGCTTTCCGGATAAAAAATCGGCGTCGCATACATCCACAGCATGCTGATGACATTCCACAGGAACTGGGTGTCCCGGAAGAAAACCATCATGGAAGAAAGCAGCATGCTCATTCCGATGCAGAAAACAACCGTGCAGACGACGGCGAACGGCAGAAGCAGGATCGCCGGGGTCATACGGGTTTTCGTCGCCAGGATCACCAAAAACAGCGGAATCAGGGAAAGCAGAAAATTGATCGCGGAGGAAAGCACCCGGGAAACGGGAAAAATATATTTTGGAATGTAAACCTTCGTCAGCAGGGAGGAGTTGCTGACAATGGACGACAATCCCATTCCGGCAGCCTCGGTAAAAAAATTGAAAAACACGATCCCGATCAGAAGATAAACCGCAAAGTTCGGAATATCCGATTTGAAAATCGTTGAGAAAACGATATACTGAACCGTCATGCTCAGGAGCGGATTCAAAAAGCTCCATAAAACGCCCAGAACGGAGCGCTTGTATTTCGTCTTGAAATCCCTGCTGACAAGCTGATCCAGCAGAAAGCGGTACCGCGTAAAAGCGTGGATCGCGTTCAGCCCCAGGCTCTTTTTCCCGTTTTTTTCCTTCCGGCATAAAATAAACAGATAAAACGCCAGCAGCACGCCGACGGCAAACATAATGGGAAAATAATGCTGCCCGAAAAAAACAGGCTCCGTCCCCGAAACGGTAAAGCAGAGGGCCCCGCTTGCGGGAGCGCCGTTCACGAGCAGCCGCCCGCCCGCAACGCCTTCTTTGTTGTTATAATAAAGCGTGACGGCGTTGGCTTTATCCAGATCCACGGCTGTCACCGAAAGCTCCAGCCGCTTTCCCCTTGTTCCCGTAATGCCGTTTTGGATGCCGAAAACGGCAAAGGAATTATCCTGCAGGGAAGACACATCCACCCGCTTTTCAAACAGCTTTTTCCGGCTTTCCGCATCGGAAAGCGTAACCAGAACGGAACCGGCGTTCTTTCGGTTATAAGTTGCAAACTGGATGGAAAGCTGCTGAATGGTATCGATTTCGGAGCGGAACGTCTGTTTGACGGAAAATCCCTGGGTCATCTCCCCAATCGGCCCGGTCGGCTGTACGGATTCGATATTGTCGGGGGAATTGTGGAATTTCAGCTGATCCCCGCCGATCCAATACAGCGCGGCCGCGCAGACGCAATAGACCAACATCGCGATGATGCAGCCCTGCACAAGGGTAACGCTTTTTTTTGCTTTGGTCCCCATGGCTTTCATTCTCCCAGTTCTTTCAGATACCTGCTCACCGCGTCCCGCCAGTCCGGCAACCGCTCGAATCCGGCTTCGTCCAGGCTTTTCTTGCTCAGCCTGGAATTGAACGGCCGTTTCGCCTTCGCCGGATACGCGGAAGTCGGGACCGGATTCACTTTCGTCGGATACCCCGCCTGCCGGAAAACCTCGGCGGCCAGCTCCGCCCAGCTGCAGTATCCCTCGTTCGTCGCGTGATAGGTGCCGTATTTTTCCGTCGTCACCATATCGCAAAGCAGCGGCGCCAAATCCGCCGTATAAGTGGGGGAGCCGATCTGGTCGCAGACGACGTTCACCGCTCCCTTTTCTTTCCCAAGGCGCAGCATCGTCCTGATGAAATTACTGCCGTTCTTTCCAAACACCCACGAAATGCGGATGATGAAATACCGGCCGAGAAGCGCCCGGACGGCTTCTTCCCCGCCGAGCTTCGTGCGGCCGTACACATTGAGCGGCCCTTTCGGGTCATCCGTCTCATAGGCTCTCTCCCCGGTTCCCGGAAAGACATAGTCGGTGCTGATATACACCATTTTCGCCCCGATTTTTTTGCACGCCTCGGCAATATTGCGGGGCCCGTCCGCATTCACCGCCGCGCAGGCCTCCGGATTTTCCTCCGCCCTGTCCACCGCCGTATAAGCCGAACAGTGAATCACGGCGTCGGGGGCACAGTTCTGAATGAACGTCCGGGCCGCTTCGGCATCCGTGATGTCGAACTGCTCGAGATCCGCGCCGACGCATGGGACGTTCCTCGCCCTCAGCACTTTCATCACATCGTAGCCCAGTTGGCCTTTGACTCCCGTCACCAGTATTTTCATGATGGTTTTTTCACCTGTTCCCATACATTTTCGCATAATAATTTTGGTATTCCCCGCTGATGATATGCTCCCACCACGGGCGGTTTTCGAGATACCATCGCACCGTTCTCCGTATTCCGTCCTCGAATCCCGTGGCGGGCTCCCAGCCCAGCTCCCCGTGGATTTTCGCCGGGTCGATCGCGTAGCGCCGGTCGTGGCCGGGGCGGTCGGTGACAAAGCGGATCAGGCTTTCCGGCTTGCCGAGCTCCTTCAGGATCGCCCCGACCACCTGCAGGTTCGTGCGCTCGTTGTGGCCGCCGATGTTGTAGATCTCCCCTTCGCGCCCTTCGCGCAGGATCAGATCGATCGCGGCGCAGTGGTCCTCCACATAAAGCCAGTCGCGCACGTTCCGCCCTTTTCCATAAACCGGAAGGGGCTTATCGTTCAGCGCGTTCGCGATCATCAGCGGAATCAGCTTTTCGGGGAACTGATAGGGCCCGTAATTGTTGGAGCAGCGCGAGATGGTGACCGGAAGCCCGAACGTGCGGTGATAGGCCAAAGCCAGCAGGTCGGCCGAAGCCTTCGAGGCGGAGTAGGGGCTGGAGGTATGCAGCGGCGTTTCTTCCGTAAAAAACAAATCGGGCCTGTCGAACGGCAGGTCCCCATAGACTTCATCGGTGGAAACCTGGTGGAATCTCTTGATGCCGTATTCGCGGCAGGCATCCATCAAAACGCCGGTTCCCAGAATATTGGTGTGCAGAAACAGCCCCGGATTTTCAATGGAGCGGTCGACATGGCTCTCCGCGGCAAAGTTGACCACGACATCCGGTTTTTCCTCTTCAAACAGCCGATACACGGCATCCCGGTCCGAAATGTCGCCGTGCACAAAGGTAAAATTCGGGTCGTCCATCACGCCGGCAAGCGTTTCCAGGTTCCCGGCATACGTCAGGGCGTCCAGGCAGACGACCTGATCCTGCGGGTCATTTCTCAAAACATAATGGATGAAGTTTCCGCCGATGAACCCCGCGCCGCCCGTAATCAACAGCTTCATTTCTTCACCTCATACTGAAAATCCGCATCGCAGTCTGCAAAAAAAGGCGCCTTCCGGTCCTTTTCCGACAGAATCGGGTCGGCGATCCCCCAATCCACCCCGATCTCCGGGTCGTTCCAGCGGATGCTGCGGTCGGCCTCCGGCGCGTAAAAGCGATCGGCTTTATACAGGAATTCCACATTGTCGATCAGCGTCAGAAAACCGTGGGCAAACCCGCGCGGGATCAGGAACTGCCGCTTGTTTTCCGCCGACAGCACCACGCCCGTCCACTTTTGATAGGTGGGGGAGCCCTTCCTCAGGTCGACGGCCACATCGAAAACCGCCCCTCTGGCACAGCGCACCAGCTTTGCCTGGGAATCCTCCCCTTTTTGGAAATGCAGCCCCCTCAGGGTACCCTTCCGGGCGGAAAAGGACTGGTTATCCTGGACAAAGTGATAAAAAAGCCCGGCCTGTTCCATCGTCCTCTGGTTCCAGCTCTCCATGAACCACCCGCGGCTGTCGCCGAAAACTTTCGGCTCCAATATGTAAACATCCAGAAGATCCGTTTTTATGAAATTCAAAGCTTTCACTCCCATTAAAATACTAATACTTAATAGATGATTTTTCCTTCCGCCACCCGTTTCAGATGGATTCCATAGGCGGATTTTCCGTACTTTTCGGCGGCATCCAGAAGGCTCTGTCCGGAAATCCAGCCGTTCCGGTACGCGATCTCCTCCGGGGCGGAAATCTTGATGCCTTCTCTCGTTTCGATCACCTTGACAAACTCCGACGCCTCGTTCAGGGCGTTGACCGTCCCGGTATCGAGCCACGCGAACCCGCGGCCCAGCGTAATGACGTTCAAATCGCCCTGCTCCAGATAGATCCGGTTCAGGTCCGTGATTTCCAGCTCCCCGCGGGCCGAGGGCTTTAAACGCTTCGCGTATTCGCAGACGCGGCCGTCATAAAAATAAAGGCCCGTCACCGCATAGTTCGACTTCGGCCGGGCGGGCTTTTCCTCCAGAGAAACGGCCCTTCCGGCTTCATCGAATTCCACGACGCCGAACCGTTCCGGGTCTTCCACATAATATCCGAATACCGTGGCGCCCCTGGTCTGTTGGGCCGCCGCTCTCAAATGCCCGACCAGGCCGTTTCCGTAAAAAATATTGTCGCCCAGAATCATGGCGCAGGGGTCGCCCGCAATAAACGGCTCCCCCAAAAGGAACGCCTGGGCAAGCCCATCCGGCGAAGGCTGCTCCCGATAGGAAAGGTGGATGCCCAGGCCTTCGCCGCTGCCGAACAGCCGCTGAAAATTCGGAAGATCCTGAGGCGTCGATATCACCAGAATGTCACGGATTCCGGCGAGCATCAGGGTCGAAAGCGGATAGTAGATCATCGGCTTGTCATAAACCGGAAGCAGCTGCTTTGAAGTCACGAGAGTCAGCGGGTAAAGCCTGGTTCCGCTCCCGCCCGCCAGAATAATCCCCTTCATGGTAAATTCCTCTCCTGTTCCCATCCATTTTTCCTAGAAACATACAAATATGCTAGAATCATACAATTATAATTGTATTACATCAATCGGCTTTTATCAACAAAAAAATCAAAATTTCAGCCCGATTGCCACGATTTATGAAAACCAGATCTGCCCCAGCTTTCTGTAAAATCCCGTTTTCCAGAAACCGTATTTCCCTATCGCCGCAAGGCGGCCCCACTTGCTTTTCTCCGGGATGGAGCAATATGCCTCCAGGACGGCCCTGTCGTTTTCTTTGAGCTTTTTCCCATATTTTACATAAAATTCCCGCGCCTGGCCGTACGTGCCGTCAAGGGCGCTCCTGACCTGCGCCGGATCGAAAAAGCGGCGGAGATTGTAGCGGAGATCGCCGGAGTTTTTCGCGCCCACCTCGTTGTTTCCATGCTGGCGGTACAGGACCGTGGGCGCATCCACAAAGCCGATCCCGCCGAAGCCGGCGGCAATCAGCGCCAGCCACCAGTCGTGCATGACCGCATGCTCCGGGATCCCCGCCCGCAGGGCCGTGCAGATCAAGGCGCGGTTCGCCATCACGGTGCAGCCGGTGACGATATTCTGGGAAAGCAGATTGGACAGGCGGTCACGGCTTCCTTTTAAATTCTGCATCCGGAGCAGCGACGGCGAGATCACCCGCAGGTTTTCATCCGCGACCTTTAAATCCGTGTGAACCAGAAGCGGGGCACCCGCGCCGAAATTCCGCTCCAGCTCCTTCATTTTCAAAAGGGTCGTTTGTATTTTTTCCGGCAGCCAGACGTCGTCGTCGTCGCTGAACATGACGTAGTCGCCGTCCGCGTCTTCCATCAGGCGGAAAAAGTTGTTTTTTGCGCTCCCGGAATTTTTTTCCGTTTCCAGAATCCCGATTTTTTCCGGGTATTTCTCCGTATACCGGCGGATGACGCTCACGGTCGCGTCCCGGGAGCAATCGTCCCGCACGGTCAGCTTCCAGCCGGTTTCCGTCTGGTTCAGAATGGATTCGATCTGCTGCGCGATATACCTTTCGCCGTTGTACGCGGCCATCAGGATGGCGATCATGTGATCCCCTCCCGCTTCAATTTGGCCAGGGTAAGCCGGTATTTCAGCCGGATCGCCGCGTAGACGGCGGCCGAAACCAGAATGCCGTACCGCTTCGCGTAATGCTTTCGATAGAACAGACGCATCGCGTCGTAAAAATAGAACGCCACTGTTTTCGATCTGGTATGCAGCCCGCTCTGCCCTTTCAAATGGGTGACGGACGCCTTTCCGTAGTAGACGACCCGGTAGCCCGCTTCTTTGACCCGGTAGCACAGGTCCAGGTCCTCGCCGTACATAAAGAACGACTCGTCGAAGCCGCCGACCTCATCGAACACCTTCCTCGGCATCAGCAAGAAAGAGCCGGCGACGGAATCGACCTCTCCGACCGAACGCTCGTCGAGCCAGGAAGCCCGGTAAGCGCCGTACTTTCTGCTGCCCGGGTGTTTTTTGTCCCAGCCCGCGAAATAGTAGAAAGCGGCCGAAGGGGTCGGGAAGCCCCGCTTGCAGGCATGGTCGAGCGTTCCGTCGGCGAGCAGCGTGCGCTCGCCGAGCGCCCCGGCCTCCGGGCGCCCTTCCAGATAGGCAACGCACTCCTCCAGCGTGCCGGGATGCATCAGCGTATCGGAATTGAGGAACAGGACGTACTTCCCGCCGGAAAGTTTCGCGCCGATGTTGCAGGCGTTCCCGAAGCCTTTGTTCTCCACCCCGCCCAGCACGGAGACGTTCGGGCGGCTGTCCCGGTAGCTCTGCCGCGGGTCGGCGCTGTTGTCGACGACGACGATCTCATAGGACAGCTTCGGGGAGCATTCCAGAATGGAGGAAACGGCCTGCGCGGTCAGTTCTCTGGTGTTGAAATTGACCATTACGATCGATAAATCCATGGGCTAAACTTCCTCGCTTTGATTGATGACGCCCTTGAAAATCGTCAGGAAAAGGATTTTGAGATCCAGAAGGAACGTCCAGTTTTCGATGTAATAGATATCGCACTTGATCCGCTCCTTGATCGAGGTGTCCCCGCGCCACCCGTTCACCTGCGCCCAGCCGGTGATGCCGGGCCGGACCAGGTGCTTCAGCATGTAGAGCGGAATCTCCTCTTTGAACTTGTCCACGAAAAAGGGCCGCTCCGGGCGGGGGCCGACCAGGCTCATGTCCCCTTTCAGGACGTTGACCAGCTGCGGCAGCTCGTCGATGCTGCACTTCCGGATCAGGGAGCCGAATTTTGTCCGGCGGTCGTCATCCCTTCTGCCCCATGTCGTCATGTCGGAGCCGTCGTTCTCCATCTTCATCGAGCGGAATTTATACATCTGAAACGACCGCTTGTTCCTTCCGATCCGCTCCTGCTGATAAATGACCGGGCCCGGCGACGAAGCCTTCACCCCGACCGCCGCAATCAGCAGGACGGGGGAAAACACGACCAGCGCCGCGGCCGAAACGGCGATGTCGAAAAGGCGTTTGCAGAAGCTGTTCAGCACATTGTCGAGCGGGACCTTGCGGATATTGATCAGGGGCATCCCCTCCACCTCGTCGATATACGGCTTGGTGGGAAGATATTTGGTGTAGAACGGAAGAAGGTTGGATTTCACCCCCGCTTTTTCACAGGCTTCGATGAGGCTGCCCAGCTCCGAAAACTCGTTCCAGTCCAGCGATATGACAACTTCGTCGATCCCTTTGTTTTCCAGCAGGGCAGGCAGGGCGTTGAAAGCGCCGGCATACCGGATTTTCCTGCCGGACGTATTCCCTTCGCCGCGGTTGAGATACCCCGCGAACTCATAGCCCAGGCTGCGGTTGGCCGTCACCCTGTCGTAGAACTCGGCCGAAACCTCGTTCCAGCCGACCAGCAGAAGGTGCTTCAGGTTGTAGCCCTTGGCCCGCATCCGGCGGAGCAGCTTCCTCAGCGCCAGCCGGCTGCAGGAGGAAAGGATGGTATTGATCAGCCCGAATATCAGGATGACCATCCGGGAAACGTGGACTTCTTTCAGAAAGAAAACGAGCGTGAAGATAAAGACGACGCCGATAAAGTTCGACTGGATGATTTTCCCGATCTCGGAAATCAGGGATTTATGCCGGAACGAATCGTGAAGGTTAAAATAATGGTACAGGAGAAAATAAGCCGGAATGATGTATTTCTGCAGCTCTATGTAGTAATTGATCCCGAGGTACACACCCTGATAGTTGGCAAAATGCAGAAAGAAAGCCAGCATCATCGCCCCAAAGCAGATTGCCGCGTCGGCAATCGCAAGGATCGCGTTCAGAATCCTTTGATTTTCCTTAATCATATCGATTCCCCAATAAAAATAATCTGATTAGCAGTTCCAGCTGAGAGAATTTATTCCTGTTTCTCCCCCGCTTTCGGCGGGGGGAGAAACAAGGCCAGGCATAAGCGGAATGGTTATGGGCATTCCCGGATGGAATGGCAGAACACTTTCCATGATCCATCCAATTTTAAATGGAATTGCCTTCATCCGTCATACTGATTATTGTATCGGATTCGGCGGAATATTACAAGCCCGTTCCGCCGTTCGGTCAAGTATTGTATGTTCTCTTTTCGGATGATATAATTGTATCGTTGTCCGGGCCTGAACTTCATCCTTCTTCCGTGGAGGCTCCACGGCCCGGGCCGTTACGCCCCCTCATGGAAACGGGGGATGAAGCCCTTATGTTTTTTGAATCCGATCAAAAATGAAAGGTGCAGTGCAAATGTCTCAGAAAAAAAAGCAGGCCTCCGCAAAACGGGCCGAGCCTGCAAAAAATACCGCTTCCGCCGCCGGAAAAGCCCCGGGCGCGGAAAAGAACCGGCTGTTCTTTCCCGTCCTGCTGGCGCTGACCCTGGTTCCGCTTCTCGTTCATCTGGTGATCGTTTCCGTCGACCCCAACGAGGCCGCGCAGGTCGGCACCGCGGCTTACGGCGATTTCTTTTCCCGGGCGAAGGCGTTCGTCCTTCTGCTGATCGGGATTGCGATGCTCGTCCTGGGGATCGTGTTCCGCAGGAAATTTCCGGAAAAGCGCGGCCGCGTGCTGAATACATACCTGATCGCGGGCGGGGCCTTCGCGCTGTTCACCCTGCTTTCCGCCGCGTTTTCCGGGTACGCCTCCATCGCCTTCTGGGGCGCCCACGACCGCGCGGAGGGCGCGGTCACGATCCTGTGCTACCTCGTTCTGCTGTTCTACTCCGTCTATGCGTACCGCACGGAACGGGATTCCAGAAATATCGTGATCGCCCTGGGGATCGTCGTTTCCGTCTGCGCATTCCTCGGCGTTTTCCAGTTTTTCGGCCATGACCTGCTCTTTACCGATTTCGGCAAGTCGCTGACGACCGCCCCCTGGGACCGCGACAAGGTCACAGACATGTATTCCCTCTCCCAGTCCGGCAGGCTTTACGGCACCTTCTTCCACCGGGATTATATGGGCAGCTTTGCGGGGATCGTCTTCCCGATGTTCCTGGCGCTTGCCTGCTTCGCGAAATCCCTGCGCTCCAGAATCGCGCTGTGGGGCATGGCGCTGCTCTCCCTCTGGCTTCTTCTGGGCAGCACCTCCCGCGCGGGGCTCGTCGGCGTATTCGCCGCGCTTGTTTTCTGCGCCGTCTTCTTCGGGAAAAAGATCGTGCGCCACTGGAAAATCTCCGCCGGCTGCGCCGCCGCCGTTCTGGTGGCCTTCATCGGCCTGAACGCCGCGAGCGGGGACGTCTATACCCGCTCGCGGATCCCCAGCCTGTTTTCGGATATCGCCGGCATTTTCCAAAGCGGCGGCGCCGACTACCTTCCCCAGCTCCCTGTGAAGGACGTTTCCGCACAGGGCAATACCGCCGTGGTCGTCACGCAGAAAAACGACGTGCTGAAGGCCACGCTCAACGACCACTCCATGTCACTGAAGGATCAGAACGGGCAGAAAATATCCGTCGAGACAAAGGACGGGAACAGCGCCATCGCGGACGAGCGTTTCAAGCAGTTCAACTTCAAGCTCGTGAAGATGGGGCTGAACAAGGATTCCAGGGGGATCGCCCTCTTTATCGACGGGCAGCCCCAGTTTTTCTTCCGCATCGGGTCGGACCAGACCCTCCATCTCACGAACGCCGCCGGGACAAAGGACATCGATTCGCTGAAAACGCCGCCGAGCTTCGGCTTTCAAGGCAAGGAACGCCTCGGCTCCGCGCGCGGCTATATCTGGTCGCGGACCCTCCCGATGCTCCCCGGGCACCTGCTGCTCGGCGCCGGGCCGGACACCTTCGTCCTGAACTTTCCCCAGGATGACCTCCTCGGAAAATACTGGGCGTACGGCACCACGAACATGATCGTGGACAAGCCGCACAACCTCTATCTCCAGATCATGACGGGCGAGGGCGGCGTCGCGCTGCTCGCGTTCCTGCTGATCGTCCTGCTGTATGTGATCGACAGCATCCGGCTTTACGCGCTGAAAAAAGAGTACCGGCAAAGCCAGGTGTTCGGCGCGGCGGCCTGCTTCGGCGTGGTGGGCTACCTGTTCGCGGGGCTGTTCAACGACTCTGTCGTCAGCGTCGCGCCCGTCTTCTGGATCGTCCTCGGCGTCGGCATCGCGGTGAATTTCCAGAACCGCAAAGAGCTTCACGATGCCCCCTGATCTTTTTAAAGACCCATACGGCGGGCGCCGGAATGAATTCCAATGAAATAAAATACAAAGCCGAGGGACGGCGCGGAGCGAAACAGGCTCCGCGCCGTCCTTGTCTTTTCCGGGAGGAAGAGATTTCCCCTTTTCTTTTTTCGCGGAGAGACGCCGGCCTCGGTTTCCATAACATCCCTTTCAAAAGAAGAAATCCGGTTTTGAATAGTTGACATAAAAGCAGATGATTCGACCTTGTTTTTACCGGGAAACACACGGGGAAAAGGCGGTCAGCTTCGGACAAATCTTTAACAAGCCGGAGAAATCGTGAGATTTTGACCGATCCGCGGATATATTTTGCCATAATTTTACTTTATCAGAATTTACGCCCGAATATCGGTATTGCCAATATCCGGGAAAGAGGTTAACATAATATATGTTAGCACTCGATACAACAGAGTGCTAAAAAATTAAGAGCCTTGCCCGGCAGGGGAACCGGAAACGCAAATGACCTGTTGATCCGAAAGGAAAGCAGAAATACGCGGGAGGCGGTTTTTTTATACCTTTTTGAATTTTTGATTTGGAGGTGCTCGAATGCTGTATCCGCTGAAACTGAAACCGGTTTATAAACCGAAGCCATGGGGCGGAAGAACCCTGAAAACCCGTTTCCACAAAAAAATTCCGGACGGGAAGATCGGCGAGAGCTGGGAGCTCTGCTGCCGAAACGACGGAATGAGCGTGGTTGCGGCGGGAAAGCTTCAGGGGAAAACCCTGAAAGAGCTGATCGGGGCGTACCGGGAAAAGCTCGTCGGAACCAGGGTTTATGAAAAGTACGGCAGCGACTTCCCGTTGTTCTTCAAGATCCTCGACGCGGCCGGCCGGCTTTCGGTCCAGGTCCACCCGGACGACGCCTGCGCCCGCCGGAGCGGCCTGCCCCACGGCAAGGACGAAATGTGGTACGTGATCGGCACAAAGGGAAACGCGAGCCTGATTTACGGATTGAAAGGCGGCACTTCGAAAGAGCAGCTGAACAGAGCAATCGATCATCACCGGATTTTACCGCTGCTGAATGAAGTGGCCGTAAAGCCCGGTGATTTTTTTTCCATCCCGGCGGGCACCGTCCACGCCATTCTGGGCGGCATCCTGATCGCGGAGATCCAGCAGAACTGCAACACGACCTACCGGCTTTATGATTGGGACCGGACGGACCAAAACGGGAAAAAGCGCGAGCTGCACATCCCGCAGGCGCTGGAAGCGATCCGCTTCGGCGGGGAGACCCCGCAGGCGCCGTTCCCGGCCGCCGCAAAAACGAAGGGCGGGGCCGTCGTCAGGCCTGGCCCGAAGGTCAAAGAGTTCCGCGTGGATGAAGTCCGGCTGGACGGCTCCATCGAAAACCGGTCCGACCCGGAAAGCTTTCAGGTGGTGATGGATCTTGACGGGGACGGAAAAATCCAGTACGGCCCCGCGTGCGATGGCCTGGATGCGGGCGACACCGTCCTGATCCCGTCATGCCTTGGAAAATACTCCGTCAGCGGCGGCGCGAAGCTGCTTTACACCCATATCGAACAATAACTGCAAGCGAAAGGAACGTGCATGAAATGAATCACTTTGAGACGCGGCTGAAGGCCGGCGACAACACCTTCAAGGAGCTTTTCAGGCGCTACCCTTACAACCCGATCCTGATGGCAAAAGACTGGCCCTACCCGGTGAACGTGGTGCTCAACCCCGCCGCCACGATGTTCCGGGGGAAGGTGCTGCTGCTCGCCCGCGTGGAGGACCGGCGCGGCTTCTCGCACCTGACAAAAGCGGTGAGCGACGACGGCATCAGCAACTGGACGATCGACCGGTCCCCGACGCTGGAATCCGACCCCGATCATCCGGAGGAGGCCTGGGGAATCGAAGACCCGCGCATCACCTATATGGAAGAGCTGGGAAAATACGCGGTGACCTATACGGCCTACTCGCAGTCCGGCGCGGTGGTCAGCCTGGCGCTGACCGAAGATTTCGAAAACTTCGACCGGGTCGGCCCGATCATGCCGCCCGAGGATAAGGACGCGACGATCTTCCCCTGCAGGTTCGGCGACAGATGGATGCTGATCCACCGGCCGATCTCGCACGGGGCGGACATCTGGATCTCCAGCTCAAACAACCTGCGGTACTGGGGCGAGCACCAGATCCTGATCAATTCGCGCGGCGGAAGCTGGTGGGACGGCAGCAAGGTGGGCGTCTGCGCCCAGCCCTTGGAAACGCCGGAAGGCTGGCTGATCCTGTATCACGGCGTCCGTCAGACCGCATCCGGGGCGACTTATCGGCTCGGCCTTGCGCTGCTGGACCATGACAACCCCCTGAAAGTCCTCCACCGCAGCGACGAATGGGTGTTCGGCCCGCAGGAAGTCTATGAAAAGGAGGGCGATGTTCAGGATGTCGTGTTCCCCTGCGGCTGGGTGCTGGACAAGGAAACCGGCCGCATCAAGATGTACTACGGCGCCGCGGACACCTGCATCGCCCTTGCCACCGCCTCTTTGGACGAAATTCTGGATTACATACGCAATTGCCCCCAGCCCTAGGCTTTGTTTGACCCTATCGCATTTCCGGCTAAGATGCGGAACTCGTTTTTGTTTCTTCCCTGCCTCCGGCTGGGGAGGAGCAAATCCGGGTTTGCAATCGGAAGCGGAATTGCTGCAGCCAAAAACGGTACGGAAAATCGAAGCACAAGGAGGAATGTAAAGTGAAGGCTCTGTTTTTGGTGGGCGGGCAGGGAACGCGGCTTCGTCCGCTGACAGACCGGCTTCCGAAGCCGATGGTTCCGGTGATGGGCAAGCCCCTGCTGGAACGGAATCTGGAGATTCTGAAGCTGCACGGCGTAAATGAAATCGTGCTGAGCACCTGTTACCAGCCGGAAGCCATCGAGCGGTATTTCGGAAACGGGTCGCAGTTCGGCCTGACCATCCGTTACATCTGCGAGGAGACCCCGCTCGGGACGGGCGGCGCAATCAGAAACTGCGCCGATTGCTTCGACGGTACGTTCTTTGTTTTCAACGCCGACATCCTGAGCAACATCAATTTCAGCGAAATGCTCCGCTACCACAGGCGCAAAAAAGCGGATGTCACCATTGCCGTGACGCGGGTCGAAAACCCCTCCGCCTACGGCGTGATCGAATTCGACGAAGACGGATACGCCGTGTCGTTCCGTGAAAAGCCGGCCCCGCATGAGATCGTCTCGCATTTCATCAACGCCGGCGTATATATTTTTGAACCGGACGTCCTGAAACGGATCCCGTCCGGCCGGGCGGTCTCGGTGGAACGGGAGGTTTTCCCGAAGCTGCTGGAAAAAGGCCGTAAGATCGCCGTCTATAAGGGCTGCAACTACTGGCTGGACATCGGAACGCCTGAAAAATACATTCAGGCCCACCGCGACGGATTTTCCGGAAAGCTGTGGCTGCCCGAAACGAATTTCCGCGAGCGCGCGGTGTACAGCCGGCTGAACGCCGGAATCAGCGGCACGGCCGTGCTGCGCGGCCCGATCTACCTCGGCAGCAACGTGCGGATCGGGCCGGAGGCCGTCGTCGGCCCCCGCGTGGTGATCGGCGACGGCAGCGTGATCGGGAAAAAATGCGAGATCAGCAACAGCATCCTCTGGAACGATGTCTCCGTCGGGGAGGAATCGAAGCTGTCGGAGTGCATCGCGACCGACGGCGTTTCCGTAAAAGCCGCGTCGCAGCGGAGGCATCTGATCCTCACGCCGGAGGCGTCGAAAGCGGTCAGGAATTTCCCCATCGCGTAAGATCCGGAAAAAGAAAGGAAGGAAACCGGTTTGAAATCATCCATCGTACCATTTTTGAAGCTCGCCTTTTTGAGCACTTATCCCCCGCGCGAATGCGGGATCGCCACCTTTACGCAGGACCTTGTCCGGGAGCTGAAAAAGAAAAAGCACCTGAAAGCCGGGGTCGTCGCAATCAGCGACGGGAAACGCGGCTACGGAAGCGACGTGCTGTTCGACTTCCCGCAGCAGGACCGGGCACGCTACGGCGACACGGCGCAGCGGATCAACTCGTCGGACATCCAGCTTCTCGTCGTGGAGCACGAATACGGGATTTTCGGCGGCGACAGCGGGGAGTATCTTCTCGACCTGATCGGGAAGGTCAGAAAGCCGATCGTCACGACGCTGCACACCGTGCTGCCAAACCCGTGTGAAAAGCAGCGGGAGATCTTAAAGGAGCTGTGCCGCAGAAGCGAACGGGTCGTGACGATGGCGCCGAATTCCTGCGGCATCCTCGCGGATGTCTACGGGGCCGACCCGGCCAAAATCGAGGTGATCCACCACGGCGTGCCCCTTTTCGAGCTTCCGTCGCGGGAGGCCCTGAAAAAGCAGTTCCATTTGGAAAACAGGACGGTCGTCAGCACCTTCGGGCTGATCAGCCCGGGAAAAGGGCTGGAATACGGCATCGAAGCCGTCGCCCTGGCGGTCAAAAAGCACCCGGAGATCCTGTACCTGATCCTCGGGCAGACCCACCCGGTCATCCGGAAAAAGCTCGGGGAGGCCTACCGCACCAGCCTGGAAAAGAAGGTGCGGGAGCTCGGGATCGAAGACAACGTCCGGTTCGTGAACCGGTATCTGGAAAAAGAGGAAATCGCCCGGTGGCTGAAGCTTTCGGACATCTACATGACGCCCTACCTCGGCAGGGACCAGGCGGTCAGCGGGACCCTCGCCTACGCCGTGGGATATGGCAGGGCGGTCGTCTCCACGCCGTATCTTTACGCGAAGGAGATGCTTTCAAACGGGCGCGGCCTTCTCGCCGGTTTCGAGGATGCCGCTTCTCTCGGCAGCTGCATCAATTTTCTGATCGAGCACCCGGAGGAACGCCGGAAAATGGAGGAGAAAGCGCTGCAGCTCGGCAGAACGATGACGTGGGACGCCGTCGCGGACCGCTACATCGAAACCTTTTACCGGGCGCTGCACGATTTCCGTGAGAAAAATGGAGAAGACCATGAAGATGAAGAATATCAAAGACAAGCTGCCGAATGACGCGTACCTGTTCCGCATGACCGACGACACCGGCATGTTCCAGCACGCGAGAAATGCCGTTCCCGATCCGTCGGAAGGGTACACCACCGACGACAACGCAAGGGCGCTCGTCATGGCCGTGCTGCTCTATGAAGCGGCCGGGAAGCCCGCCTATCTGGAGCTGGCGGCGCGCTATCTCCGATTTTTGCTGTATGCCCGAAACGGCGCGTGGTTCCGCAACTTTATGGATTACGACCGCCGGTTCCGCGAGAAAAAGGGGTCGCCGGACTGTTTCGGGCGCTGCGTCGGGGCGCTCGGGTTCACGGCATCCCGGAAAAGCCTGCCGGCCGGGATCCGCAAAACGTCGGAGGACCTGCTCGTTCAGGCCCTGCCCGGCTGCGGCGATCTCGCTTTCGTCCGGTCGAGGGCCTACGCCGTGATCGGGCTTCACGAATGGAACGGCGGGCCGTCCCGCGAAATTCTCGGAAAGCTCGCGTCCGGCCTTCGGGATGCCTACGAGCGCAGCAGCGGGGCAGGCTGGAACTGGTTTGAGGACCAAATCACCTACTGCAACGCCGTGCTGCCCTGGGCGATGCTCGACGCCTACGAGGCGACGGAGGAAAAACGTTATCTCACGATCGGCCTCGAAAGCCTCGATTTTCTTCTGGACAACACCTTTGCCGACGGGATCTTCCGCCCGGTGGGCTGCTGGGGCTGGCTCCCGAAAGGGAAAGCGCCCGCAGAGTTCGACCAGCAGCCGGTGGAGGCGTGCGGAACGCTCCTCGCCTGCCTGAAAGCCTTTGAGCTGACCAAAAAGGATGTATACCGGGAGCGCGCCGGACAGTGCCTCGGCTGGTACACCGGGCAAAACGTCCGGAATGTCTCTCTCATCGACCCGGACAGCGGCGGCTGCATGGACGGCATCCTTCCGGAGGGGCTGAACCGGAACGAGGGCGCGGAAAGCCTGGTCTGCTGGATGACCGCGTCGCTCGCCTGGCTCCGGTTTTCCGGGGATGAATAGGCGGGCAGACAGAAAGCGGAGGCGGAAAACTCCCGCGGAGTTCCGGAAGATCGGAATCCGCGGGAGTTTTCCGGATGCAGGGGATTTGACTGCAAGGCGCAAACGGGGCTATAATATAGAAAACCGACCGAAAGAATTGAGGACTTGCTTTGATACTGCTCACCGCTGAAAAGATCAGCAAAAATTACGGAATCCGTCCCCTGATCGACCATCTTTCCCTCACCGTCAGCGAGGGCGACAAAATCGGGATCATCGGCGTCAACGGCACCGGAAAGACCACCCTGCTGAAAATGCTGGCGGGAATCGAGCCGCCGGACGGCGGGGAGATCAGCCGTTCCTCCGCCCTGCGCGTCGGCTATCTGCCGCAGAATCCCGTCTTTGAGGAAAACGCCCCCGTGCTTCGGCAGGCGGCGAAGAATGCCGTGCCGGGCCAGACGTTTCAGGAATACGAATATAAGTCGCTCCTCACAAAGCTCGGCATCGCCGATTTTGAGCAGAACATCAGCGAGCTTTCGGGCGGGCAGCGCAAGCGTGTGGCTCTGGCCGCGGCGCTCGCGAGCCACGCCGATCTGCTGATTCTGGACGAGCCGACCAACCACATCGACGGCGAAACGGTCGCCCGGCTCGAAGCTTATCTGGGCCGCTACACGGGCGCCCTTCTGATGGTGACGCACGACCGCTATTTTCTCGAGCGCGTCGTCAATCAGATCGCGGAGCTGGAAAACGGCTCTTTGACCTGCTACCCCGCGAACTACTCCAAATATCTGGAATTAAAGGCGGAGCGCGAGGCGATGCAGTCCGCCGCGCGGCGGAAGCAGCAGGTTCTCTACCGGAAAGAGCTGGAGTGGATCCGCCGCGGCGCCCGCGCCCGCAGCACCAAGGCGAAATTCCGGGTAGACCGCTTCGCCGGGCTCGACCGGGAACCCGGACCGGAGCAGCGGCAGGAGCTTGACCTGAGCTCGCTGAGCGCCCGGCTGGGGAAAAAGGTGATGGAGATCGACGGCATCTCCAAAAGCTACGGCGGCCGCGTATTGTTCCGGGATTTCAGCTACAACCTGCTGCGGCGCGACCGGATCGGCATCATCGGCCCGAACGGATGCGGGAAAACCACCCTGTTCAAAATCCTGCGCGGCCTCGTCCCGCCGGACACCGGCCGGGTAGAGATCGGGGAAACCGTGAAAATCGGCTGCTTTTCACAGGAAAACGAGGAAATGGACCTTTCCCTGCGGGTCATCGACTATATCCGGAACATCGCCGAGCAGATCCAAACGCCGGACGGGATGCTTACCGCTTCCCAGATGCTGGAACGCTTTTTGTTCCCGCCGGAAATGCAGTACACCGAAATTGCCCGCCTTTCCGGCGGGGAGCGGCGCCGCCTGTTCCTTCTCGGCGTGCTGGCGTACGCGCCGAACGTCCTGCTTCTGGATGAACCGACAAACGACCTGGACATCGAGACCCTGACGATTCTGGAGGACTACCTGTCGGGCTTCCCCGGCGCGGTTGTCGCCATCTCGCACGACCGCTATTTTATGGATAAAATTGCGGAGCACGTTTTCGCATTTGAAAACGGCGCGCTGAACCCCTATCTCGGCGGGTATTCGGATTACCTCGCCAAGCGCCCGGAACCCGCCGGGCCGGAACGGGCGGAAGAAAAGCCCGAAAAACAAAAAGCCCGCCGCAGCAGCGGCAGACTGAAGTTCACCTATCAGGAACAGCGCGAGTTCGAGCAGATCGACGGGGTCGTTTCCGGGCTGGAGAACAGCCTGAAGGACATCCGGCGGCAGATCGAGGACCAATCGAGCAATTACGCCGCGCTGGAGGAGCTTCTGGCGGAAAAGTCGCGCCTGGAGGCGGAGCTTGCGGAAAAGACCGACCGCTGGGTATACCTGAACGAGCTTGCGGAAAAAATAGAGAATCAGAAAAAGGACGGATCAGATTAAAACGTCCTTTAATTTGCGTTTTGGGACGTAATGGACGTCGTTGCCGTCGCGGTAGTATTTGGTCGGCTCCCCTTCGTCGATTTCGCGCAGCACGACCGTTTCATCCGGCTTGCCGATTGCGACGACGAGCACCGGGGCCAGGTTCGGGGCAAGGTTCAGCAGCTTGACGGTTTCCGCGGGATTATAGCTGCCGAGCATGCAGCCGCCCAGCCCTTTTTCCGCGGCGGCAAGCAGAATCGTCTGCGCCGCGATCCCGACATCCTTCTGGAAACGGGGGATGGAATTTGAGACATCGGTGTCCTGGCAGATGACGATAAACGCAGCCGGGCCGTGGCCCGGGTGCGGCAGCTTGGCGTCTGGAAGCATGCTGGCCCATTTGACCAGATGCTGAAGCTGCCTTACGGTTGCCTCATCATACACCAGGCGGTACTTCAGCGGCTGAAGGTTGACGCTGGACGCCGTGCAGCGCGCGCAGTCCACCATATCCTCCAGTTCCTCGCGGGTCACCTTCCGGCTTTCGTCATAGCCGCGGAAGCTGCGGCAGCTTTTGACCAGATCTTTGAACGTACGGTTTTCCATCACGATTCTCCTTTACAGAAATTTCCTTTTTCTTTTATTATAGCATAGCCGCAAAGCGGCAATGCCGGGTTATCGAAAGATCGAATTGAAAAGGGCTGCAAAAAATATAAACATTAAAAGTTTGGTCAAACTTTTTTAAAAGTTTATGGGGTTTGGGGCAGCGCCCCAAGGTCTGAAGCGCAAAGGGAAACGCAGGAAGGGACGCAAAAACAGTCCGGTGGACTGTTTTTGCGTGGGGAAACCCTCGTCGGGGGTTTCCCCGTGCCGCACAGCGGTACCTTTTATGCAGCTTGTTGGAACCCCTTTTGATATACCGATATTTAACCGCAAAACCTATCATGTTTCAATGCTCTCTCAGGCGCCGTGAGGTTATTATAACATGATAGAAAACTGAGCAGCCACTTTAAAGCAGAAAATTTCCAGACACGCAAAACCTATCATGTTTCAATGTTCTCTCAGGCGTCGGAAGCTTTGCTTCCGCTTACGCCGTGAGGTTATTATAACACACATTTTTCTTTTTCGGGCAGCTTAAAAATTGAAATTTGGTTGGCCGCATGGTATACTTGCAAAAGGCTTGTTATTTTTGGACTGACGGAGGAACCAGACTTGACCGACTATAAAAATGAAATCAGAAGAAGAAGGACCTTTGCGATTATTTCCCACCCGGATGCGGGCAAAACGACGCTGACGGAAAAATTTCTGCTCTACGGCGGGGCCATCGCCCTGGCCGGCTCGGTGAAGGGAAAAAAGCATTCCCGCCACGCGGTTTCGGACTGGATGGAGATCGAAAAGCAAAGGGGGATTTCCGTCACCTCATCCGTCATGCAGTTCAATTACGAAGGCTTCTGCATCAATATTCTGGACACCCCCGGGCATCAGGATTTCTCGGAGGACACCTACCGCACGCTGATGGCGGCCGATTCGGCGGTGATGGTTATCGACGCGTCGAAGGGCGTGGAAAACCAGACCAGAAAATTATTCAAGGTCTGCCTTCTGCGCGACATCCCGATCTTCACGTTCATCAACAAGATGGACCGCGACGCGAGAAGCCCGTTCGATCTGCTCGACCAGATCGAGACGGAGCTCGGCATCAAAACGTACCCGATGAACTGGCCCATCGGCTCGGGAAAGGAATTCAAGGGCGTTTACGACCGGGACAAAAACGAGATTCTCTCGTTTACCGCGAACAACGGCCAGAAACAGGTGGCGGAGAAAAAATCGGGCCTGGACGACCCGAACCTCCCGTCCCTTCTGGGGACTTATCTGTACCGGAACCTGAAGGATGACGTGGAGCTGCTGGACGGCGCGGGGTACGAGTTCGACCTGGAGGCGGTGAGGCACGGCAAGCTTTCGCCGGTATTCTTCGGCTCCGCCCTCACCAATTTCGGCGTGGAGCCCTTTCTGGAAGAGTTTCTGCGCATGACCACTCCGCCCCTGCCGCGCGCGACGGAGGAGGGGACGATCGACCCGTTCGACCCCGATTTTTCCGCGTTCGTCTTTAAAATCCAGGCGAACATGAACCGCGCCCACCGGGACCGGATCGCGTTCCTGCGCATCTGCTCCGGAAAATTCGAAAAGAATATGGAAGTCCTGCACCGGCAGGAAAACAAAAAGATCAAGCTTTCCCAGCCGCAGCAGCTGATGGCGCAGGAGCGCGAGGTGATCGACGAGGCGTATGCCGGCGACATCATCGGCGTGTTCGACCCGGGTATTTTCTCCATCGGCGACACGCTCTGCTCCCCTTCGAAAAAAATCCTGTTTCAGGGCATCCCCACCTTCGCGCCGGAGCATTTCGCCCGCGTGCAGCAGGTGGACACGATGAAGCGCAAACAGTTCGTCAAGGGGATGTCGCAGATCGCGCAGGAAGGCGCAATCCAGATCTTTCAGGAACTGGGCGGCGGCATGGAGGAGGTCATCGTCGGCGTGGTCGGCACCCTGCAGTTCGACGTGCTGGAATACCGGCTGAAAAACGAGTACAACGTCGATATCCGGCTGGAGGGGCTCCCTTACCAGTACATCCGCTGGATCGAGCCCGGCTCCGGCGACCCGAAGAGCCTGGATGTCACCTCGGACACCAAAAAGATTCAGGATCTGAAAGGGAATTTCCTTCTTCTGTTCTCCAACGAATGGAACATCCGCTGGGCGCTGGAGCACAACAAGGGCCTGTCCCTTCAGGAATTCGGCAGATAAAAAGCGGCATCCGAAAGGGTGCCGCTTTTCTATCTGCGGAAAAGTCCGGGAAAAGGAAACGATTTTCTTTTCTTTTTGGTTCCTACCAATTTATATAAAAATATAATTCTTATTATTCAAAATATATCAAATTTATAATTGGATGAAAATGAGTTTTATTGAATTATCATGTAAATTTAAAATTATGTTATATTTTTTTGGATTATTTAATATAAAAAACGTTTTTTAAATACTGGAAATCCTTTCTTTTTTTTACAAAATATGCTATATTGGGGGAAAAGAATACGACATTACGGGAAAGGATTCGTTATGAAATCGAAAAAAACGACTCTGAAGGATATCGCCGCCGAGGCCGGCGTTTCTCTTTCCACCGTACATAAGGCCCTGTACGACAAACCGGGAATCAGCAAACGCCTGAAAAACGAAATCATCGGCATCGCCGACAGCATGGGGTACAAAGCCAACTTTATCGCCTCTTCCCTGAAAAGGAAGCCGATCCGCATCGCCTTTTTGATGCCCCTGCCCGACCCCGGCCCGTACCGCTGTTATTATCAGGACATCTGGAAAGGGCTTCGGTATTTCAAGGCAGCCGCCGCGGAGTACAATGTGGAGGTGCTGGAATTCGGATTTTCCGGCCCGATGGAGACCCTGCCGAAAAAGCTGAAGGAAATTTATGAAAATTACGGGGACGAAATTTCCGGGCTGATCACGACCGCGACCGAGCACCCCACCTTTTCCTATTTTATCGACCGCTTCCTCAAGAAAAAAATCGCCGTCGTTTTTCTCTCCGCCGATCTTCCGAAGGTGGACCGCCTTTGCTGCGTGCGCGCCCAGGACACCATGGCCGGCCAGCTCGCGGCGGAGCTGGTGCAGAATTTTACGGGCTTAAAAGGCCGCGTGGTCGTGGCGGCGGGAGATATCCTGATCGCTTCGCATTATGCGAACATCAGCGGCTTTGAAAATTACTTTTCCAACGAAACGGATCACCGGATGGATATTTTAAAGGTGTACGACGGAGGAGATCAGGAGCGCCTGTACCGCGACCTCTGCCGGCTCCTGAAATCGGACCCGGAGATCACCGCGCTGTACTCCTGCAGCGCGAGGGGCACCATCCCGATGTGCCGGGCAATTGCGGCCAGCCTGCCCCCCGGCCGCACGGTAAAGGCGGTGGGGTGCGGCCTGTTCAAGGAAAGCGCGGAAATGCTGCGCAAGAATGTGCTTCAGGCGGTCGTTTTCAAAGATCCTTTTAAAATGGCCTATCTGAGCGGGCAGATTTTGTTCGACTACCTTGTCAAAAACGAATTTCCCGAGAGCGACACCGTTTTCGTCACCCCAGTGATCGTGATGAAAAGCAACCTATCGCATTATGAGAACTCCCTTTCTTTCAATAAATTCCGCTGACCCTCCGCTATGCTGCCGTCCTGTTCCGAATTGAGGCTTCACCCTTTCCCCGGAAAATCCGGCGGGGGCCTTCCAGCGAAAACGGACAGCCATGGAACGCAGAACCGCGTTCCATGGCTGTCCGTTTTCTTCCCTGTTCAGGCAAAAGCCGTTCCGTCCGTCTTTATCGGGACAAATCCCGGTAAGCGGGGAACCCCGCGAGCGGCTGTGCGCTTTTCACCGCCTGAAGAATGGCATTTTCCACCGAGCGCGCCGCCAGAATGCCGACCACGTTGAAATCCGCCTTCACCTTTTCCGTCGCCATCGCGAAGATCGTGTCCCCGTCGAAGGTCGTATGGGCGGGGCGCACGGCCCTGGCGATCCCGTCCTGCGCGACGGAGGCCAGCTTGTTCGCCTCCGCTTTCGTGAGGGCCGCGTTCGTGGCGACAACGCCGATCACCGTATTCTCGCTGAAAAAGTCGACGTCGTTGCGATAATTCTCGACCATAAGCGATTCGCTGCTGACGACCGTTCTCCTGTCGTCGCTCAGCGCTCCGGCAATCAGCCTGTTTTTCTGCGCGTCATAGATATCGCCCACGCAGTTGACCGCCATCACGGCGCCGACCATCAGGTTCCCCGTTTTCAGGCAGAACGAGCCGACCCCGCCCTTCATCGCGTAATCGAGGCCCCTGGTCTTGCCGATCGTGGCCCCCGTCCCGGCGCCGACGCTTCCGGTGGGGAACGGGCCGGCGGCCGCGTTTCGGCAGGCCTCGTAGCCCATCTTCCGATCCGGCCTGACCCGGTAGTCCCCGCACTTGAGGTCGAACAGAATCGCGCCGCAGACAATGGGCACCCTCGTGACTTTCACATCCCGGCCGACATGGTGTTCCTCAAGATACTGCATCACGCCGGCGGCCGCATCCAGCCCGAAGGCGCTGCCGCCCGCAAGCAGGACAGCGTAGATGGACTTCCGGATATTGACCGGATTCAGGGCGTCCGTCTCCCTGGTGCCCGGGGAGCCGCCGCGCACGTCGACGCCCGCGACGGCGCCCTCCTCGCAGAGGACCACCGTACACCCCGTGGCCGCCTCGAAATTCTGGGCATGTCCCACTTTGATCCCGCCGATATCCGTAAAATTGACCTGTTCCATGAAATCTCCTCTCAACCCCGAAGGCATCCTTCCACCGTTGCGACAATCGTGTCCACGTCCGCAAGCGCCCCTTTGCCCAGATCCCCGCACGCGAGCCGGGCCTCCTTCGGCTCGATGATCCGGAATCCGTACTTCCGGAGCTTTGCAAGATTCTCCTGAACGATCGGATTTTCATACATATTGGTGTTCATCGCGGGCGCGATGTAGCGGGGGATATCCCGGATGGCCAGAGCGACCGTTGTGAGCATGTCGTCCGCGATTCCGTTCGCCATTTTCCCGATGATGTCGGCGGATGCCGGCGCCACGAGAAACAGGTCGGCTTTCTTCGCGAGGGAGATATGCTTGACCTCGCTCGGATAATCCTCCTGAAAAACGTCGGTGTAAACCCTGTTTTTCGAAAGCGACTGCAGCGTCAGGGGCGTCAGGAAGGCCATGCCGCCCTTTGTCATGATGACATCCACATGGCAGCCGTCTTTCGTGAGGATGTTCACGATGTCGGCGGCTTTATAGGCGGCGATGCTTCCGGTCACGCCCAAAATGATATTTTTCACTGTCGTTCCCTTTCCTCGATTAAATTCAGCACCCTGCCGGCGATCGCGCCCGCGATTTCCTCTTTCGTCCCGAACCGGTCGAACGTCCTGTCGGGCGAGATCAGATACCCGACATGGCGGCCGGCGCCGATCTCAGTCTTGTCGTTCGCAAGCACCAGATCGCAGGAATTCCTGACGAGCACTTCATAGCCGGCGTCGAGCAGGCGTTGTTTTTCGACGCCGTTGAGCAGCTTGAACCCGACCAGAACCGCGGACGGCTGCAGGGACTTGATCAGCCGGATCAGCTTTGGCGTCCGCTTCATGGAAAGTATCAGGCTTTCGACGTCGGAGCTGATTTTTCGGCTTTGGTCGAGCAGGCGGTCGTTTTCCCGGATACACCCGGCAAGGAATCCGGCAAGCGAGCTTTCGTCCGGAAAGCCCCGCTCCCCGAGCGGGAACAGCTTTTCCGCGAGAAACGCGGCCAGATCCTCCGCCGTCGTGGCTTTGTCCACCGTATAGTCGCTGACCGCCATCGAGTGGATCACGGCGTCGATCCGGCGGGATGTCAGCAGGCCGGAGAGGGCGTCCCGCACCTCTTCCGCGCTCTCCGCAGGGACGGTTTCCACACAGGGAAGATCCGGCACCACCGTATCGTGGCCGCAGACGTAAAAGATTGTTTCGATCCTGCCGCCGCCCTGCCTCACAAATTCCCCGGCCGTCAGGCTGCCGAGCCTTCCCGTCGCCATATTGGTGATCTTCCGGACCGGGTCGATCTTCTCCGTTGTTCCGCCCGCAGTAATGATGATTTTCATATTTCAAGCAATCCCTTAAGTTATTTTTTGATCTGTGTCCTGCCGCAAGGTTAGGGTCAAACCTAGTATAAGCCCGCCGGGACAAAATATTGCCCGCAGCGTTCGCCATCCTTAATCCGCCTGATGGAACACGCAGCGGATGCCCCTGGACTGCGGAAGGGTGAAGCACTGGTTGCACCCGGTGCACCTCGGCTTTTCCCCGGCGCGCAGGCGGGAGACCAGGTCGCCCTGACAGATGAACGGGCGGCTGAACGAAACCAGCCGGACCCCGGAATCCAGAACCCGCGCGATATCCGAAAGGGAACGGATCCCCCCGACCAGGATCACCGGGATTCCGGTGCTCTGCTGAACCCGGGCGGCGCGGTCCAGATAGTAATTCCGTTCGTTGGGCCGGCGCGCCGAAAAATCGTACCCGCTCAGCTCCACGGCGCAGACGCCCAGCTTTTCCAGCTCCCGCACGAGGCCGATCAGCTCGGCCTCGTATGTTTCATCGCCCTGCGGGACGTTGCTGTTCAGCTTCACCAGGACGGGGTAATCGTGCCCGCACTCCCTGCGGACCTCTTCGACCACCCGGCGGCAGATGCGGAAACGGTTTTCCGCGGAACCGCCGTAATCGTCCGTCCTCGTGTTCATTTCGGGCGTCAGGAACTGGCTGAGCAGGTAGTGGTGCGCCATGTGGATCTGCACCCCGTCGAATCCGGCCTGCCTGGCGCGGGAGGCGGCATCCGCGAAATCGAGGCAGATCTTTCCGATCTCTTTTTCCGTGAGCATGCGCGCTTTCTTCCCCGGGATGAGCTCGAGCCCGCAGGGCGCCGCCGGCTCCGGAACGACCGCCTTGGCCCCGGCGTGGCTGATCTGGGCGACGACGCAGCCCTCCCGCTCGTGGACCGCTCTTGTCAGCCTGCGCAGGCCGGGGATGAATTCGTCGCCGCAGATGCCGTTTTGGGAACGGGAGGCCCGGCCTTCCGGCGAAACGTACAGGTGGCCGGTGATGATCAGGCCCGTCTCGTTTTCCGCCAGCTCTTCAAAAATGCGGATCTGCCGGTCGCTGACGGTGCCATCCTCGTTTTCCACGCCGTCGCGGGTCGCGGAACGGATGATGCGGTTGCGCAGCTCCATCCCGCCCACCTCGATGGGGTCGAACACATTCGAATACCCGAAATGCTTCGCAATCTTCCAATAGGTGGGAACCGGCACGCGATATTTTTCGCCGAGCCGGATCACTTCAAAAATCAGGCCGTCCATTTCGGACTTCTGCCCGCGTTTGAGGTCTTTCTGCAGGGATGCCGTGCTTTCCGGGGTCATCTGATCCAGAATCTCCAGATTTTCCTGCACGACGTCCGTGTCGAACGGAATTCCCATGGCCTGCGCCAGACGGCCGACTTCGACGACCAGCTGCTGATAAACAGAGCGGCGGTGCGGGTCGGAGCGCAGTTCCCCCACGGTTGCGTCAAAATAAGCCCCCGCCGCAGCCATCGGGGAAACGCAGGAGAATTTCTGGAACGCGTCGCGCCGGATGTTTTCCGAAACCACCGTGTCGATCCCGCTTTCCGTCAGGTCGGCCCTGATGTCGTCGAACACCGGCGGAAACGAGCCGTCGCGCATGCCGAACACCACGCGGAAAATATTGCCGCGCTGCGTGATTTCGCCGGGCGCGGAAACATACGAGCTGATGTAGACGCACCCGTCGGTGATGGTCAGCTCCGGCAGTCTGGCCGCCATTTTCCCGCCCGTGCCGTAAATGTTCAGGATCGGGATGACGACGGTGTCCGGCCGCGCCGCACGGCGCAGAAACGGGATCGTGTCCCCCAGGGAATACCCCTTGACACAGACGAACACCACGTCGGGGCTGCCCCGGTAATCCTTCATTTCAGACGCCTGAACGTCCGGGATGTGCAGGTCCCCCCTGCGGTCGGAACGGATGGTCAGGCCGCGCTTGCGCATCGCATCCAGATGGGCGCCGCGCGCGATGAACGAAACATCCTTTCCATTCGCGGCCAGAAACCCGCCGATCGCTCCGCCGGTTCCGCCCGTTCCGATAATCAGATACTTCATGATTTGCCTCCAAGCCTGAGATTGATATGCGCCGGAAACTCCCGGCAAAAATTCAAACGGCCTCTTCGCGGGAAAGGTACTCCTCTGCCATATGGGCCGCGACGGCTCCATCCGCAACGGCCGTGACGATCTGGCGGAACGGCTTTTCCCGCACGTCCCCGGCGGCGAACACGCCGGGGATCCGTGTTTCGGTGCTCTCATCCGCCTTCAGGTAGCCGCCGGGGGAAAGCTCCAGGCTGCCGCGGAACAGCTCCGTGCTCGGCTGCCTGCCGATGGCCACGAATACGCCCTCGCAGCCGATCTCCCGTGTCCGGCCGGTTTTCAGGTCCCTGACCCGCAGCCCGGTCAGCTTTCCGTCGGAAAGCAGCTCCCCGACGGCGCTGTCCAGCAGGATTTCGACGTTCTTCAGGCTTCTGAGCGCCTTCCGGTACGACGGCACCCCGCCGAGCTCGCCGCGCCGGTGGATCAGGATCACCTTCCGGCAGAATTTTGCGAGGAAAACGGACTCGGTGACGGCGCTGTCCCCGCCGCCCACGACCGCCACGGTTTTCCCGCGGTACAGCGGCCCGTCGCACGTCGCGCAGTAACAGACCCCCTTCCCGACGAGCTCCCGTTCCCCGGGAACGCCCAGAAGCCTGGGCGCCGCGCCGGTCGCCGCGACCACCGCACGCGCCGTATAGGCCTTTCCGCCTGCCTGTATCTGTTTGAAAGGGCCTTCGAGGGCGGCCGCGGTCACTTCCGCGAAAAGGCTCTCCGCCCCGAAACGCTCCGCCTGTTTCTTCATTTCCAGCGCCAGGCCGAACCCTTCGACCCCCTCGGCAAATCCGGGGTAATTGTCCACCCAGTCCGCCGTGGACATCTGCCCGCCCGTCGCCGTTTTTTCTACGACGAGCGTTTTCAGCCCGGCGCGCGCGCAGTAAAGCGCCGCCGTATATCCCGCAGAGCCGCCGCCGATGACGACGACGTCATAATCCCGTTCCGCCATTTCTGACACGCCTTCTTTCTTCCGGTTATATTTTATCCTTATCATATCATTTTTTGGAAATTTTGCAAACCGAAAACATAGAAAGAATCGCTCCCTGCGCACATGATACCACAGGCGCAACGCGCCGTTGTGGTATATTTATAAATTGGCGAAGCTGGTATCATAGCCGTTTTGCGGCTATGATACCATAAAAATTCGGGCCGCCCTGCGCGGGAAGGCCGGCAGAAGGCGGTCTGCGGGGCTGCGCGGCGCTTCTCCGCACAGCCGGAATTTTCAACGGACAAAAAAGCTGCGGCAAAATCATTCTGCCGCAGCCCCCCGTCCTAGCCGGACGGATCAAAATTCAATATCAAACATCACCGCACAAGCGCGCTGATGAAATTCCATGGCCTTCTGCCTTTTCACAGCCGCATCGATCGGATCTTCGCTGTATCCGGGATTCGCCCTTCCCTGTTCCAAACAAACCCTTTTAAGAAAGTCAACCTGAGGCATTCCGGATTCAGAACCCTGCTCTCCGCCGGCCGCTTCCCAAGGCAAAGCCAAGCATCCTTTCCTTCCAATTTTCATTCATTGCGGTTTGCTTTCAAACGGAAATTGTTTTTCGGACTCAGTCCTTTGCAAATTGATCGGTGATATCGCCCTGGAACCCTTTTCCGTTCAGCCGGCCTGAGTCCAACAGACCGGCCACTGTGGTTCATCCTGAACCATTGGACTCACCTCTTTCCATCCGCGGGAAAAATCAGGCTTCCTGTTCCCCGTTTTATGCTGCCATTTTTGTGGCGGCACCTCGGACTTTTTCGGGCCTTCTTTTCCGCCGGGCCAGCCGCCGGAAAAGCCCCCCTTACGCCTGTTTTTTCTCCGCTTTCTGTATTTTCAGTATAGCATATTTTTATAAATTGTCAATAGAAACCGGCTGATATTCCTGGAAAAACAGGGTATTTTATTTTCATCGATATTTTAGTTGACTTCAAGCTTCGACAACTGTAAAATGAAGCAAGAACATCAAATTAACTACAAGGAGATGACCCCCATGAAAGAAGAATTCGGCCCCGATGTGCTGACTCTTGTTGACGACGAGGGAAACGAGCACGAATTTGAGGTTTTGGATGTAATCGATAACGACGAGGGCTGTTTTTACGCTTTGCTGCCCACGTTTGACGACCCGCAGGAAAGCCTGGAATCGGAGGGAACCTATTATATTTTTGAAGCGATCGATCAGGACGGCGAACAGCAGCTGGCGGAAGTGGAGGACGACGCCCTTCTGGACCGCCTTGCCGAAATCTTCGAAAGCCACTTTGACGAGCTGTACGACGATGAGGAAGACATTTCCGGCGAAAGCGACGATTAATTTCTATAAAAGAATTAAAAGTGTAGAAACCATGCTATACTAATGTTAATGAAACTTCCTGCCTGGTGCGTGGACCGTTGCAAAATAACCCTACAATTTTAAATCGGGAGCCTGGGCTCCGGCGGTGGACTGCAGACCTCCCGGCCTTGTGCCGGACGAAGGGAGCACGAACCCGCTGGGAGGGCACCCACCTGCTTAGTGGTAGCAGGTTATCTTAGCACATTACGGCCAGGCGGGCCTTTTTAAACAGCAAGAAGCCGTTGCGCGATATGCGCGGCGGCTTTTTTGTTTTTTTCGCTTCTTTTGGGCAAGAATAATGCCGAAGGAGTGGGGCACGATGAAAAAATTTCTGCATGCGGCCGGCGGATTCTGCGCGGGCATCGCAAACGGGCTGCTCGGCGCCGGCGGCGGTATGATCGTGGTGCCCATGCTCATAAAATCCGGCCTGCCCATCGTGAAAAGCCACGCGACGTCCGTGGCCGTTATCCTCCCCATCTGCGTGCTCAGCGCCTCGCTTTACGTCCGGCGGGGCAGCGTCACGCTCGGGCAGGCTCTGCCGTACCTGCCGTTTATGCTGATCGGCTCCGCCATCGGCGCGTGGGCGCTGCCGAAGCTGAACAGGACGCTCCTGCGCCGGATCTTCGGCGGGCTGATGCTCTGGGCGGCGTGGAGGATGCTGTTCTGATGGAATATGTGTGGATGGCGCTCGCCGCGACGCTCTCGGGAATCCTCGGCGCCATGGGGATGGGCGGCGGCGGGGTGCTGATTATTTACCTGACGCTGATCGCCGGGCTGGACCAGCGGGCGGCGCAGGGAATCAACCTGATCGTCTTTATCCCCTGCGCGCTGCTCGCGCTTTTCTTTTATCTGAAGAAGAAGCTGATCGACGGCAGGGCCGCCCTGTTCGCGGCCGCGGCGGGCCTTGCGGGGGCGCTTGCCGGCACCTGGCTTTCCGGCATGATCGAGACCGGCGTGCTGCGCCGGATCTTCGGCGCGATGCTCCTTTTCATCGGCCTGCGGGAAGTTTTTGCGAAGCCGCAGAAAAAATCAAAAAGCTGAAACAGGTGCAAGCCCCGTTGGGATGACACCTGTTTCAGCTTTTATACGGATGGTCCGGCCGATTCCGGCGGCCCGAACGGGTAGCTCAGCACTTCCTCCATCGTCGGGATCGACGGGGCCGCGCCCTTCCGGGTGACCGCGATGGAGGAAGCCTTGGATGCGGTTTCGAGCGCCTGCTCCATCGTTTTTCCGCCTACGACGGATGCGAGGAAAAAGCCCGTGAACGTGTCGCCCGCGGCGGTGGTGTCCACAACGGGGACGTGGTAGATGCCGTGGCCGACCCGCCTGCCGTTTCCCTGCCAGACGGCGCCGTCCCCGCCCAGGGTGAGCACCACCCCGGTATCCGGATAGCGCGCCGCCAGCACATCCAGAATTTCGCCCGGTTTCTTCCTTCCGCTGATCTGGCCGCCCTCGATCTCATTCACCAGAAGGATGGAAACCTTGGAAAGGTCGCACTTTTCGACGGCGCCGTCGAAGGGGGACGGGTTCAGCACGACGCGCATCCCCCTGCGGTACCCCATTTCAATCAGAACGTCGATGTCGTTGACCTCGTTCTGAAGCAGCAGCATATCGCCCCGGCCGAAGCCCCGGAACACCTCTTCGGCGAATTCTCGGGTCAGGCTGCGGTTGCTGCCGCCGAACAAAAGAATACAGTTCTGCCCTTTTTTGTCTACCTGAATCACCGTGTGGCCGCTTTTCCCCGGCAGGGTCCCGACGCAGGAAGTATCGGCGCCGCTCTGCCGCAGCAGGCCGAGCAGGGCGCCGCCGTCCTCCCCCACCATGCCGGCGTGCCACACCTTTGCCCCGGCCCTGGCCAGCGCGACCGACTGGTTCAGCCCCTTTCCGCCGCAGAAGGTCTGCATGCCGGATGCCGCGCCGGTTTCGCCCGGAATCAGGATATGGTCCACCGAATAGACGTAATCATAGTTCAAAGAGCCGAAATTCAGAATCTTCATGGAAAGCCCCCCTTAAAAAGCGACGCCCGCCCTCAGGATGAGGTTGGGAAACGGGGTGAATTCGCCGGTGCGCACCGCAAATTTGACCCCGGCGGACATCTGCTTGAACTCGGTGTGCGGGATCATGTCGTAAGGGAGGCCGGCAAGCTTTTCCCGTATGTAAGCGAGCATCTCCGGGTTGCTTTCCCGGATCTCCTGCGCCAGGGTGTAATGCTCCACAACGGCTTCCCCCAGAACCGCATCCAGCACCTGCCGGAAGGCGGGCACGCCCCCGCACAGCGCAAGGTCCACATACGGGACCCCTTTGGGAATCGGAAGGCCGGCGTCGCCGATCAGAAACAGGTCCTTGTGCCCCAGCCCGGCGATATAGCCGGCGAGCTGAGCGTTCAGGATTCCGGATTTTTTCATTGCGCCGCTCCCTCTTTCTTCCCAGTGCTGCCGGTATCCTCGTTTCTGGCCTGAAGCGCCATTTTCGCCTGAAGGTTGCGCTGGAACTGGTCGATGATGACGGCGAGTACGATCACAAGTCCCTTGATGACCATCTGCCAGAATTCCGAAACGCCGCACATGACCATGCCGTCGTTGATGACGCCGATGACGAACGCGCCGACGATGGTTCCGCCGATGGTGCCGACGCCGCCCGCCATGGACGTGCCGCCCAGAACGGCCGCGGCGATCGCGTTCATCTCCCACGTTTCCCCGGAAGCCGGGTGGGCCGCCACAAGCTGCGCGGAATTGATGATGCCGACGATCGCGGCACAGACGCCGGAAAGGATGTAGACGATGATCTTCACCCTGTTGACCTTTACGCCTGAGAGCTTCGCGGCCCGCTCATTGCCGCCCACGGAAAGGACGTGCCAGCCGAACGGCGTATATTTCAGCACGATGGCGGTGATGACCGCGATGATGACCAGAATGATCGCGCCCACGGGGATCCCCAGCACGCTGCTGCCGAAGAAATCGAAGCCCGTGTTTCCAAGCGCCGGCTTGCCGACGATATTGGAAAAGGTCGCGCCGTTCGAGCGCAGCATGGCAAAGCCGCGCGCCACATACATCATGCCCAGGGTGGCGATGAACGGGGCCACGTTGAAGCGCGTGATGACCATGCCGTTGATCCAGCCGATCAGCGCGCCGCATATGACCGTAAACAGAACGATCCACGGAACGCTGAAATACAGGGTGACGCCGAACATGCTCAGGGTCAGCCCCTCGTTGATCAGGCCGCCGGCGATCATGCCCGCGATGCCGACCACGGCGCCCACCGAAAGATCGATGCCGCCGGTGATGATGACATAGGTCATGCCGATGGCGAGGATTCCATACAGCGCCACGTGCTTCGCGATCAGAAGAAGCGTGCTCTGAGACAGGAAGTTGGGCGCCGCAAAACTGAAGAAAATCAGCAGGATGACCAGAACGATAAAGGTTCTTCCCTTTAACAGCGTCATGGCGATCCCATGATTGGATTGATTCTTTTTCATACCAGCATTCTCCTTTACGATTCGGATTCCCGGATGTGATGGCCCTGATAGGAAGCGAGCACGAGGCTGTCCTCGTTGATTTCGTCACCGATCAGCTCGCCGGTCTTTCTGCCGTTGGAAAGCACCATGATGCGGTCGGCGATCGCGATGATCTCTTTTAATTCGGATGAGATCACGACGATGGAAAGCCCCCGCTCCGCGTACTGATTGATGATATCGAACACTTCCGTCTTCGCCCCGATGTCGATTCCCCTGCTCGGCTCGTCGAGCAGCAGGATTTTCGGGTGCGTCAGGATTCCTTTTCCGATGACGACCTTCTGCTGGTTGCCGCCCGAAAGGGAAAGGATCGGCAGCCGCTTGTCGGAAACTTTGATGTGGATATCCCGGATCTCCTCGTCGATGCTGCCGTTCTCCTTCTTTTTATCCAGGAACGGGCCTTTGGTATAGCTTTTCAGGCTGGAAAGGGAAATGTTCTTGCCGATGCTCAGCGTCTGGACCAGGCCCTCGCGCTGCCGGTCCTCCGGCACCACGGCGAAGCCGCGCGCGATCTGCTCCGACACGCTTCTGATCCGGATCGGCTCGCCGTTGAGCAGCACCTCGCCCTTGTGCTCCGGCCGCAGCCCCATCAGGCACTCGAAAATTTCCGTGCGTCCCGCGCCCAGCAGGCCGTAGATGCCGAAAATCTCCCCTTTTCTGACGGAAAAGCTGACGTGGTCCAGCAGGTACCCGCCGCCGCTTTTCGGCAGGGTGAGGTCCTTTACCTCCAGAACGACCGGGGCTTCCTTCCAGTTGATATCGCGGCTGCGCTTCGCGTATGTTTTATCCCTGCCGACCATCCGCTGGACGATCCAGGGGATGTCGATTTTGTCCGCATCCTCGTCCGCCACGTATTTCCCGTCGCGCAGGATCGTGACGTGGTCGCCGATGTGCAAAATCTCTTCCAGGCGGTGGGAGATGTACACGATCGAGATTCCCTCCGCCGTCAGCTCGCGCATGATCCTGAACAGCACATCCACCTCCTGCGCGCTCAGGGAGGACGTCGGTTCGTCCATGATCAGGATTTTCAGGTCCTCCTGAACCAGGTTCCGCGCGATCTCGATGATCTGCTGCTGCCCCACGCGCAGGTCGCCCACCAGCGTTTCCGGCGGGATGGGGTGCTCCAGCTTTTCCAGAATCCGGCGGGTCAGCTCGGCATGCTGCTTGTTGTCCAGCCGGAAATGCCCCTTCGTCTTTTCCCGGGCCATAAAGATGTTCTGGTACACGTTCAGGTTCGGGAACAGGCTCAGCTCCTGATGGATGATCCCGATCCCGTGCCTGCGCGCGTCCGTTGTGTCCTTGAAGGAGACCTCCTCATCCCCCATAAAGAGCTTGCCGGAAGTGGGCTGCTCGATGCCCGCGATGATCTTCATCAGCGTGGATTTTCCCGCGCCGTTTTCCCCGATCAGCACGTTGACCTTCCCTTTCTTCACCGCGAAGGAAACGTGGTCGAGCGCCACGGTGCCCGGATAGATTTTACAGATATCCTCCGCCCGCAGGCAGATCTCGTCTTCTGTTTTTCCCATGGAACCGCACCTCCTATTTGGCCGACATCCGAACCGGCGTGATCAGGACCCGGTCGTTTCCGTCCACCGTAAAGCAGCCGGTGAACTCCACCGTCTTCCCGGTCAGGGACTTCACGTCGAGCGGGTCGATCACGGTCTTCTGGATCACATTGTGGATGCTCTGGGAAACGGTGGCCCACTGCACCTGGTTCTTGTAATCCTCGTAGCTGATGAAATCCAGGGAGTCGCGGACCGCGGAGCCTTTGAACACCGTGCCGATCTGAAGCTGAACCTGCTCTTTGCCGCTGTAGCCGTCCAGCTGCACATCCATGACGCCGGCCCGCTTCGACTGGTCGACCTTCGTCACCTTCGCGGTCCCTTTCACCGTGTAGCTCAGCTCGCCGGAGCTCCCCATGGAATATTTGCCGTACTTCTTATCGAGGGATTTCAGGTCGCCTTTCGCCTCGGTCAGGAAGGTCTTCAGGTCCACCGCCTTTTTGGTCAGCTCGGGAATCGCCTTCGATTCCCAGATCTTTTCCACGTCGCTGTCGGCGTTGAACGCCGTCTCGCCCGTCAGCTTCCCCTCCTCCCCTATTTTCACGACCTTGACGCCGCAGCCCGTCATGGAAAAAGCGGCAAATGCGAGGATCAACAGCAGCGCTGCAATTTTTCTTTTCAACTTGCATTCCTCGTTTCTGAAAAATATCGTAAAGCTTCCGGGGTCTCGTTCGAACCATCAGGGAACTGGTCTGTTTCGTCTGAAACTGCGCCGTCCGGCGTCACAAAGCCTGAAGCTTTTTTCCCAATTTAAAATCAAAGCTTTTAAAATAAGCAAGGATAAGGAAGAAGCCGTTTTGATAAACTCCCCCTTATCCTCACAAATACTGCCGATCGGCCTTACAGCGGCTCCGGCAATGACTAGAGGATGCTCCCCTCCGCCGAAGGCGGGGAAAGAACAGAGCCCCCGCTGAACCGGAAACGCTGTGACTGTCTGCGGGAAAATTACTCGGAGTACACGAAGCCCTTCAGTTTATCCACGTTGTCCTTTGTGATGGCGACGCAGTCCACGAGCTGTTTTTCATCCAGCCCGGTCGTGCCGTTCTTCAGGTACTGATCCGCCTGTTCCACGCCCATCTGAGCGATCAGGGCCGCCTGCTGCAGCGCGGTGCCGACCATGTACCCGGCTTTGATCTGCTCGGCCGCCTCGTCGGAGCCATCCACGCCGACAACGGCGATGTTTTTCAGGCCGGCCGCCTTGATGGCCGCAGCCGCTCCGACCGCCATGGTATCGTTGCCGCAGACGACGCCCTTGATGTCGGGGTTGGACTGCAGGATGGTTTCCATTTTCTCATAAGCTTCGGTCTGCTCCCAGTTCGCGGTCTGCTGGGCGACCATCTTCATGTCGGGATATTGGTCGATGATCTCGTGGAACGCCTTGGAGCGGACGCCCGCGTTCGTGTCGGACTCTTTGCCGAGCAGCTCCGCGTACTTGCCCTTTTCGCCCATGGCCTCCACGAATTTTTCAGCGATCGCCTTCGCACCCTGATAGTTGTTGGCGACGATCTGGGAGATGGCGACGCCGGATTCGTTGATCTCGCGGTCGATCAGGAAGGTGGGGATATTGTTGTCCCTGGCCTTCTTGACGGCGGCCACGGTCGCGTCGGCGCCGGCGTTGTCGCAGATGATGGCCGCGGCCTTGTCGGCGATCGCGTTGTCGAACAGCTCGGACTGCTTCGTCGCGTCGTCGTCATGGGAAACGGACTTGACCTCGTAGCCGAGCTCCTTCGCCTTCTTTTCCGACGCTTCCGCCTCCGTCTTAAAGAAAGGGTTGGAATGCGAAGGGGTGATGATGTAGATGATCTTGGAGCCGCCGCCCGTCAGGGCCTTGGCCGCCTGCGAGGACGCCGCCTGCGAAGCCTCTTTGTTTTCCGCCGGCGCGCTGCTTGCGGCCCCGCCGGAGCACCCGGCCATTGTGCCGACCAACGCAACGGCCAAAATACCTGCTGCTAGCTTTTTGAACTGATTCATTTTGTTTCCTCCCAAAATTTATTTATTAATAGAGACGGGCGAAATCCGATATTCCGCCGTCCGCTATTCGTGAGAAAGCGCAAGCCGGACGGCCCTTTTCCAGCCCTTGTACAGCTCCGCGCTTTTTTGCTCTTCCATTTTTCTGCGGTATTCCCTCCGCTTTCCGTTTGAAAAAACGGCCCGCCCGTCGTAAAGCCCGGCCGCGATTCCGGCGGCATAGGCGGCGCCCATGCCCGAAAGCTCCTGAAGCTGCGGTACCATCACCGGAATGCCCAGAACGTCGCTCTGGAACTGCATCAGGTAATCGCTTTCCGTGGGGCCGCCGTCCACGCGCAATTCCCGGATGGAAAGCCCGGATTCCGAGCGCATCAGGTTCACGATATCCGCCACCTGATAGGCGATGCAGTCGACGCCCGCCTTCACCAGCTCCGCGCGCCCCGTTTTCCGGGTGATGCCGGTGAAAAGCCCGGTGGCTTCGCTGTCCCAGTAAGGGGCGCCCAGCCCGGTGAACGCCGGGACGAAATAGGTCGTGTCGAGCGGGTCCGCTTCGGCGGCAAGCTGATGCGCCTGCCGCACCGTCTGCACCAGGCCGAGATCCTTCTTCATCCAGCCGATGACGGAGCCCGTATAATTGATGTTCCCCTCCAGCACATAGTTCACCGTTCCGCCGATGCTCCAGGCGAGGGAAGTCGCCAGACCGTTTTTGCTGAACACCGGCTTTTCCCCGGTATTCAGCATGACGGACGAGCCCGTGCCGTAGGTGGCCTTGCCCATCCCCGGCCTGCGGCAGTCCTGCCCGAACAGCGCGCCGTGGGAATCCCCCAGCACCGCGTGGATGGGCACGGGGCGGTCGAGGAAGCCCTCCAGATCGGTCTGCCCGAAGCATTCGTCGGAGCCGCACACCTGCGCCAGACAGGGCGCCGGGATGCCGAACATGCGGCAGATCTCCGGGTCCCACGCGAGCTTTTCAATATTGAAAAGCTGCGTGCGGGACGCGTTGGAAGCATCCGTTTTGAATTCCTTTCCCCCGGTCAGGCGGAACACCAGCCAGCTGTCTATGGTGCCGCAGCACAGGTTTTCCTTCTGCCGCGCGCCCTCGGCGTTTTCAAAGATCCACGCGATCTTCGCCGCGGAAAAATAAGGGGAAAGCGGAAGCCCGGTGCTGCCGCGGATCTCCTCCGCGCAGCCCGCATCCTTCAGGCGCCGGCAGATGGCCTCGCCCCGGGGGCACTGCCACACCACCGCGTTGTAGACCGGCTTTCCGGTGCGGCGGTCCCACACCAGCGCCGTTTCGCGCTGGTTGCTGATCCCGATGGCGGCGATCTCCTCTTTTTGGATGCCGGCTTTTTCCACGACATCCTTTGCGACGGCGACGGTGTTGCGGTAGATCTCCTCCGGGTCGTGCTCGACCCAGCCTTTTTCGTCGATGATCTGCCTGTGGGAGCGGTCGCACCGCGCGGCAAGCCGGCCCGCGCCGTCGAACAGGAGGCCCTTCGTCCCCTGCGTGCTCTGGTCGAAAGCGAGTATGTAAGCCATGTCAGATCAGCTCCAGCGCGGCCTTTGCGATGCCTTCGGCATTCAGGCCGTAATAGTCGAAAACCTCGCGGGATTTTCCGGTGACGACCGGCTCATCCGGCAGGGTCAGGCTGCGCACGCGCGTGGGGTGCTCCGCCGTCACGACCTGGCTCACCATCGAGCCGAGGCCGCCCACCGCGACGTGCTCCTCCGCGGTGACGATCCCTTTCGTCTCCCGCGCCGCCTTCGCCACCGCTTCGCGGTCGATCGGCTTCAGGCAGTACATGTCGAGCACCCGGGCGGAAACGCCCTTTTCCTTCAGCAGCCCGGCCGCCTTTTTGGCCGCGGCCACCAGCTCGCCGCACGCGACCAGGGCGACGTCCGTTCCGCCGCAGATCTGGGTCGCGCGGTTGAACTCAAACGGAACGTCCCCTTCGGAGTAAACATCCTCCACCGCGTTGCGCCCCACCCGGATATAGGCCGGCTCCCGGTCTTTCAGGAGCGCGCGGATCAGCTTTTCCGTCTGGAAGCGGTCGCTCGGCAGATAGACGCGCAGGCCGGAAATGGAAGCCATCGACGCGATGTCGTTTGTGGAGTGGTGCGTAAAGCCGAGCGCCCCGTAGCTGACGCCGCCGCTGATCCCGATCAGCGTGACGTTCGAATGGTTATAGGCGACATCCACCTTGGCCTGTTCCATGCTGCGCGTGGAAAGAAACGACGCCGGCGACACCGCGAACACCTTTTTGCCGCACAGCGCAAGCCCCGCGCTGACGGAAACGAGGCTCTGCTCGGCGATGCCGACTTCGACGAACTGTTTCGGAAAGGCGTCCGCGAACGCCGTCATGGAACCGGAGCCGCGGGAATCGCTGCACGCGACGACGATGCCGCGGTCCTTTTCCGCCTCCTGCATCAGCACATTGCAGATGACCTGCTTATCGGCGATCCGATTCATTTTCCGTCGCTCCTTCCGCTCCGAGTTCTTTCATGGCCTGTCTGTATTCCTCTTCGGTGGGCAGCCTGTGGTGCCAGCCCGCCTTGTTTTCCATAAAGGAAACGCCGCAGCCCTTTACCGTGTCCGCAATGATCACCGTCGGTTTTCCTTTGGTGCTCTTCGCTTCCTGCAGCGCACGGTCCAGCGCATCCGTATCGTTGCCCGGCACCTCGACCGCGTGCCAGCCGAACGACTGCCAGCGGTCCTTCTGGCTGTCCTGCGCCATCACATCCTCGGTGGAGCCGGAAATCTGAAGGCGGTTGCGGTCCACGATCGCGGTCAGGTTGTCGAGGCGGTACTGATTGGCCGCCATGGCGCCCTCCCAGACGGAGCCCTCGTCGAGCTCGCCGTCGCCCATCACGGTATAGACCCGGTAGGGCGCCCCGTCCATCTTTCCGGCAAGCGCCATGCCGACGCTGACCGAAAGGCCGTGCCCCAGCGAGCCGGAGCTGATTTCCACCCCGCTGACCTTGCTGCTGGGGTGGCCGATGTATTTGGAAAGATAGGCGGAATAATGGTCGAGATCGGATTTCGGGAAATAGCCCCTGTCCGCCAGAATGCTGTACAGCGCCTCCACGCAGTGGCCCTTGCTCAGGATCAGGCGGTCCCGGTTCGGGTCATCCACGCGCTCCGGAGAGCAGTTCAGATGCCTGTAGTACAGAGTGACGAGGATGTCCGTGACGCTCAGGTCCCCGCCGATATGCCCGCCGCCCGCGCGGTACACCAGCGTGACGATGTCGCGCCGGATCTGTCTTGCCTTTTCTTTTAAGTCCGCCATTTCTTATTCCCCCCTGAGATAAGCCCTGACCTTTTCCTCGATCGGGTCGTAAAAATCCGGCTTCACCCCGATGTATTTGCACGCCTCGTACAGCACCGGAACCACGTTTTTGTGGATGCCCACGCAGTGGTGTATGTATGGGCCGCAGACGATTTTTTCTTCGAGCCTTTTGATGTTTTCCACTTCCACCCAAAGGTAGGTGCCCATGCAGTTCGGCCCGTCGACCCCTTTGGCGTTGCCGAGCAGCAGGGAATATTCCCCGTTGTCCCCGTCGAAGCGGCACAGGGTCAGCTCGCCGTGCTTCGCTTCCGCCGTCAGGCTGCCCGGGTGCTTGAACGCGAGCGGGTACCCGAGCACCGGTTTGCTCCGCGCGACGGAAACCGGCCAGGGGCCGCAGTGCTGAAGCAGCTCGCCGTTCGGGATATCCGGGTGGCGGATCGTCCAGTCCGCGAAGAACGAGCGCGTTTCACCCATCCCGGCGGCCTCGACGAGAAGCGCTGTAATCGCGCCGTGGATATCGGTCTCGCACACCACCGGAATCCCCTCGTCGTTCATCAGCGCATTCGCCGCGCAGGGCATGATGCCCAGCTCCTGCTGAAGACAGTTCCAGCACTGGATCGCCACGGCCTTGCAGCCGTATTTCGCGACGAGGGATTCCATCGCGGCCTTCAGGGCCGCCACGTTTTCGAGCGCGTCCGGCGGGATTTGGACCTCCATGTTTTCGCGGATATACGAAAGCACGCGGCTGATCTCCCCGCCCTCATCCTTTTTGGCCCTGCGCACTTCCTCCATCAGCTCGGGCATCGGGATCGGCGAGAGCTGGATGTTGAATTTTTCGAGCAGCTCGCCTTCGTTGCACATGGTGGACCAGAAGTCGAACGGGCGGGTGGAAATCTGCAGGATTCGGATGCTGCGGAAGGTTCTCACCACGCTGCACACCGCGAGAAAATCCCGCACGCCCCGCTCGAACACGGGGTCGCTCAGCCGGCAGTTCGTCAGATAAGTAAACGGGATGCGGAACCTTCTGAGCACCTTGCCCGTCGCGAACAGGCCGCACTGCGTGTCGCGCAGGCGCACCCCGTTTTCATCCGGGCGCTCGTCGAGCGGGCCCCACAGGAGCACCGGGACGTTCAACGCCTTCGCGAGCCTGGCGCACTCGTATTCCGTCCCGAAATTGCAGTGGGGAAGAAACAGGCCGTCGACTTTTTCCCGTTTGAATTTCTCGATGATCCGGCTCAGGCCTTCGTCGTCGTACAAGAGGCCCTCGTCGTTGACATCCGTGATATCGACAAAATCCACGCCGAGCTCCCTGAGCCTTGCGGCCGTCAGGTTTCTGTATTTCACCGCGTCCGGCGCGCTGAAAATGCTTCTTCTCGTCGGTGCGAATCCAAGCTTGATCTTCTCCATTGCCTCTGCCTCCAAGTAAGTTATGTTTGGTTCAGGTCACGCACGCTCTCCCGTTCCACAAATTCCGTGCAGACCTGTATTTTCGTCTTGACCGTGCTGCCCAGGTTAATGTGGTCCGTCAGGCGGCGCACGGCGATTTCGCCCATCTCCTGCTTGAACACGTGGATCGTGGTCAGCCGGGGGCTTGAAATTTCCCCGAAGGGAATATTGTCGAATCCGATGATGGAAACATCCTGCGGGACGCGGTAGCCCTTCTCCTGAAGCGCCCGCATGGCGCCCAGGGCGATCACGTCGTTATCCGCGAAAAACGCGGTGGGCAGGCGGCCGTTCTCTTCCAGGCGGACGATCATGTCCCGGTAGGCGCTTTCCGTAGTGGTGCCAAGCGTGATGACGTCATCCGCCCCCACCGGCAGGCCGTGCCGGCTCATCGCGCGCCGGTAGCCGATGCTGCGGTAGGAAAACGCCTTGATGCGGAAGCTGCCCCGAAGATAGCCAATCCGGCGGTGCCCCTTCCGGATCAGGTACTCCACGGCCTTGCAGGCCGAATCCGTATTGCTGATGAGGACGCTGTCGAACGTGATCTCGTCGCTCCAGCCGTCCAGCAGGATCAGGTGGCATTTCGGGTGCTCGAACAGCTTGAAATCCTGTTCCGTCATCTCGGTGCCCAAAAGGATCACCGCGGAGCTGGTGTCTTCCAGAATCGACTTGATCTGCTCTTTGCAGTCGGGGCTGTCGCAGGTCAGGTTGCAGAAGACGGTTTCATACTGCAGCTTTTTCGCCTGCCGCTCCACGCCTTCGATCACCGCAGGAAAAAACGGGCTGTCATTGATAATCAGTCCATTCCGTTTATAGATGACGAATTTGATTTTTGAAATCCGGGGTTTGTTCGAATACCCAAGCTCATCGGCGGCGCTCAGAACCTTCTCCACCGTCTCCTTGCTGACCCCGCGCTTGCGGTTCAGCGCGTTGGATACGGTCGCCGGAGAAAATCCGGTCCTCTCGCTGATGGTTTTCATGCTGACTTTCAATGATGTTCCCCTCGTTTCCTTCCTGTTCCCTTACATTATACACAGGAAATAAATTTTTACAATAAAATTTTTATAATTTTTAGATTTTATCTTGCTTTTTGTTGATAATATAAAAATTATTTCATCAATAATTAGATATAATTTATAAATTATTTTTCCTTATTTGAATATATTTCAGATCAATCCATCTATTTATTTAAAATTTTATATAAAACTTTAAATAAATATTTATATAAATAATTGTAAATTTTTTGACAATCTTAAAAAAATTCCCAAAAACAAAGCTGAACAGCCGGTTTTTCCGGCGATTCAGCCGATCCTGTTTCCGGGAAAATTCAGAGCTTTCCGGTTTCCCCGCGGTTCAGCCGCAGGGCATATACGTCTTCGCGCCTGTTGCTCAGGGTCTGCATACGGGAGCGCACGCGGTCCAGATAATCCAGGTCGATCTGCGCAAGGGTCACGCCCGGCGCCTCCCCGGCCCGGGCGGTCACCGTCCCCCACGGGTCCACCGCCATGCTGCCGCCGAACGCGGTCATTCCGGCGTTTTTCCCGATCTGGTCCGGCGCGATGACATAGCATTCGTTCTCGATGGCCCGCGCGCGCAGAAGGGGCTCCCAGTGGTCCTTCCCCGTCTGGAGAGTGAAGCACGCGGGCACCAGGATCACCTGGGCCCCGCGAAGCGCCAGAAGCCGGAACAGCTCTGGAAAGCGCAGGTCGTAGCAGATGGCGAACCCCAGCACCCCCAGCTCCGTGTGTGCCGTCACGACCTCCCGGCCCGGGGCGACGTGCTCCGATTCCCTCGCCGCGCCGCCATCCGGCATGGTGATGTCGAACAGGTGCATTTTGCGGTATTTCGCAAGCGGCGTTCCAGCCGGAGAAAACAGGCGACTGGTGTTGTAAACCCGCGGTTCCCCCGGAATCCGCTCGGCCCAGCTTCCCCCGTGCACATAGACGCCGTATTTTTTTGCCAAACCGGAAATCATCCGGAACGACGGGCCGTTTTCATCCTCCGCGTGCTCCAGGGTTTCGGCCGCATCGCCGATAAAGCTCATCGTTTCGGGCAGGCAGATCAGCTTCGCGCCCATCCGCGCCGCCTCTTCCACGCGCGCCCGGGCATATTCCAGGTTCTCCTCCCGGTCCCGGCCCGTGTTCATCTGAATCATGGCGGCAAGGTATTTTCTCATTTTTCCGCTCCCCCTTTTCTGTGATTCTCCTGATCCGCTCCTCCCAGGAAAACGCGGGCAAAATCCGCATTTCATGGGAGGAGCTTTGCGGCAGGCTGTTTGACAGCATTTCCTTCCTCCCCCGCCTTCGGCGGGGGAGGAAGGGCTCCGGCTCCGCCATCATAAGCGGAATTGCCGTAAAAATCGATCTCATCAGTATGATTGTACAACAAAAAGCAGGGGCCTTCCACACTTTTCGTATGAAAGATCCCTGCTTTTCTGCATGCCGTTTTTACGGCCGTCGTATCATTGGACCAATCAGAAATACCTTTTGAGCAAACCGCGGAATCCGGCGCCGTGGCGGGCCTCATCCTTGGCCATTTCATGCACGGTATCGTGAATCGCATCGTAATTCAGGGCCTTGGCGCGTTTCGCAAGCTCCAGCTTGCCGGCGCAGGCGCCCGTTTCCGCCTCGACGCGCAGTTCCAGATTCTTTTTGGTGCTGCTTGTGAGAACTTCGCCCAAAAGCTCCGCAAAGCGGGATGCATGGTTGGCTTCTTCAAACGCGTACCGTTTGAACGCTTCCGCAATCTCGGGATATCCCTCACGCTCCGCCTGACGGCTCATGGCCAGATACATGCCGACTTCGGAACACTCGCCGTTGAAATTCGCCACAAGGCCTTCGTAAACTTCCTTGTCGATTCCCTTGGCGATTCCGACTTCATGCTCGCAGGCAAACGACGAGGCCTCCTCGGTCTGCTCGCGGAACTTTTCCCTGGGGGCCCTGCACTGGGGGCAGAATTCCGGGGGCTCTTCTCCGATATAAACATACCCGCAGACAGTACATACAAATTTTTTCATCTTTTTTTCCTCCTAAAAAACATCATAAATTGAAAATGAACGGCAAACAGGGATCCCGATTTCAGTTTTTCGTCCGGCTTTTCATGCACTTGGGGCAGATGCCCCGGAACACAAGGCTGTGCGAGGCGACCTGCACCCCGTACCTGCGCTCCACCTGCTGATCCGCCGAATCCGGCAGGACGCTGTCCTTCAAATCCAGGACCGCGCCGCATTCCTCGCAGACAAAATGATCGTGCGGTTCGACCGTGGCGTCAAACCGCTCCTGCCCGTTGATGATTCCGACGCTGATGATCAATCCGTCTTCCTTGAAGCGGGTGATGTTGCGGTAGACGGTGCCAAGGCTCAAATCGGGATATTCGGGCTTCAGGGCCTGATAGACCCATTCCGCCGTGGGGTGAATGGTTGTTCCGCTTATTGCATCTAAAATCGCTTTGCGTTTCCGGCTAAAATTCTGACGCTTTTGCATAAGCATCACCCTTTCAAAACAAATAACGATAATCATTATTTATTTTTCTTCATTGTATCATGCGCTTTTGGATTTGTAAAGAAAAATAAAATAAAGGAATCGTTTTCTGGAACAAAAATTTTGCCCACGGGGACTTGCAACGGACAGGCATGACCGCGCATAAGATGAAAAAAAGAATGAAAATGAGGGATGAGAATGCTGGTTGCCTTTTTAAGAGAAGCGATTTCCAACCTTCTGTTTTTCGTACTGCATGTGACCGGCAACGGTTCGTTCCCCAAACCCCTGACCGCCCAGGAAGAACGCGAATACCTAGAGAGATGGAAAAACGGAGACAGGGACGCGCGCAGCAAGCTGATCGAGCACAATCTTCGCCTGGTGGCCCACATCATCAAAAAGTACTATTCCAACGCGAACGACCAGGATGATCTGATCTCCATCGGGACCATCGGGCTGATCAAAGCGATTGACAGCTTCGACAGCGACAAGGGGATCCGCCTTTCCAGCTACGCCGCCAGGTGCATTGAAAACGAGGTGCTGATGTTTTTCAGGAGCGGAAAAAAGAGCTCCCAGGATGTTTCGATCAACGAACCGATTGACACCGACAAAGATGGCAATACGCTGACTCTGATTGATATTATGGCGACCGAGGACAATATTATTGACAACCTGGACTGTAAAATCAAGTCGGAACAGCTGAAAAAATACATTGCCGAGGTTCTTTCCCCGCGCGAGCGCACCATCATTGAACTTCGCTACGGCCTGGACGGGCGTCCGCCCCTGACGCAGCGGGAGGTTGCCTCTTCGCTGGGGATTTCACGCTCTTACGTTTCCCGCATTGAAAAAAAAGCACTCGGGATCCTGCATAAACGATTTACGAAGCTTCCATAAGCATCCGTTTTCCGGGCTTTCGGAAATGCTTTTTTAGGAGACAAACCGGCTGTCTGTGTTGCATTGATTAAAACGATTTATATCTTACCATATTTTTGGAAAAGTCACAAGAAATAGTTCATAACTACTGTTTTTTAATCGTTTCTAACAAGTAAAAAACAGAAAAATTTTTTTGATTTTCTTCTATTCTCTCCTGTAAAGACGGGAATTTTGCGGCGGCGGGCAGGGCCTTCCGCAGTAAAATGTCCCGTTTTTTCATCCACGCACCGAACGAGGATCCTTGAAGGAAGAAAGCCTCCCCGTACCGAAACATCCAGACGACGTTATGGCGCGGGGAAGCTTTTCCGGGAAAAAGCGATGTCAGTCAAAATCCAATATTCAGATATTCCTCCAGGCCGTTTGCCCCATGATAACCGCCAGCCCCCTCGATTAATTTTCCGTCCGAATCGATGACGATGCTTTTCGGTTTCAGTCCATTTTCAATAAATTCCTGAATTTTTTCTTCTTTGCCGCCGAATTTGGCTCCCGCCGTCTCCGGGTTCCATAAGCGGAAGCTCAAATAAGTGTCATCCTCTTTCGCTGCAATCGCATCGGCATAGATCGATATTGCGTCCTCCGGCTTTTCGGGAAAACGGGATATCGGCGAAATTTTCAAAGTTGCAGAAGTTTCCGGCGAATCGGACGCAGCCCCGGAAGCCGGCAGGCTCCCCGCGTTTTGAATGGAACAGGCAGTCAAAGAAAACAAAAGGGCCGCAAAAAGCAAAGCAAACAGTTTATGTATGTTCATTTCGATGCATCTCCCCCAAGTCCGCGGTTTCAAAAATGGTTTTCTGCGCCAAACCCACCCAATTATCCCAAATATCACCTTTTTACAGTTTTATGATACCTCATTATTTTTTAATTGTCAACAATATATATTGATTTTGAAATGATTCGTGGTATAATAAGGATATTATAAAAGGTACAAGGGGGTAAGTGATTGCCTAAAGAAAAATCTGATTCCTCTTCAAAAAGAGGGACGCCGGCCGGAATCAAAGAGCTGTTGAAAAAAGCAACCACTGAAATGCTGGTTTTGTTTCTTCTGCGTCAAAAGCCCATGTACACTTATGAAATGATGCAGAAGATCGAAAAGCTGAGCAATGGGATTCTCGCGTTCAACACGCTGTACATCGCGATTTACCGGCTTGAAAAATACGGCTATCTGAAGGAATCGGGCAAAATTCTTTCCGAAGACAACCGCATACGCATTTATTTTTCCATTACGGAAGAAGGGCGGGAATACCTGAAAAATATCATCGCGGAGTACCGGCTGGTCACCGACGCCATCAACAACATCCTGTCGCAGGATGGAACGCTTTTTCAAGAGGGGGAGCCGAAGCATGATAACGAAGGGTGATCTGAATCGCTATTACAAGGAAATCGAAAAGCACCTGACGTGCCCGAAAAAGATGCAGGGCGATCTTCTGGCGGAGGCTCATCGCCTGGTCTCCGATTTTCTGGAAAATCAGCCCGACGCGACGTATTCGGATGTCGTGGAAAATATCGGCAAGCCGGACGAATTGGCGGAAGCTTTTTTGAAAACGCTTCCAGATCAGGCCGGGGTTCAGGAGTTCCGCAAAAAGCGGACAAGGCACAAGCGCCTGACCGTTGCATTGCTGCTTCTGGTCATCGCAGTGCTGTGCGGGGTCCTCATTTACATAGGGCAGACGAGATATCGCACCACCGTCACGGAGGAAATCACTACAATAATAGGGTCCGAACCCAATGTGACGTCGGAACCGTGATATCTCAATCAATAATTATATTTTATGGGAGGTTGTAAGCGATGAAAAAACTGTTTTCCTTTCTTTTGGCGGCCGCCATGGTGCTCGTTGTTTCGGTCCCGGCGTTTGCACAGGAAATTCCATCAAGTCGCACTTCTCAGCCCTTAAAATCCACTGTCGTCGTTGAAAATTTAGGGAACGGAATCACGGTTGAGACGAAAACGACCCTATGGAATACCTCTGCCACCGCCGCGCTGGCAAGCTCTTCCCGAAGCGCCAGTCGGACAAAAACGTATAAGGCTAACGGCTCCACCGTTGCCACCGTCACTTTAAAAGCCACGTTTGGCTATAACGGATCCTCGGCGTGGGTTTCCAGCAAAAGCGCAAGCCATTCGACGGTAAGCGGCTGGTCATACGGTAGCCAGAGCCTCAGCTCGAGCGGAGGCACGGCCAGTCTGTCCGCCGTCCTGACACAATGGCTGGGGATCATCCCCATCGGGACAATAGATGCCGACATCTCGCTGACCTGCTCGCCCAGCGGACAAATTTCTTAAAAGATTCTCTCCTATTTGAAAAACAGCCAGTTCGTCAGATTCCCCCTTGTACTTTCTGCAATCAGAAATACAAGGGGGATCTGCTTTAACGGCAGTTTCCAGAAGACAAAACGAAAATTTATAAGAATAGTGCTCAAGGAAAGCATAAAAAACTATGGTACGATAGGCGGTGACCTGATTGTTGAATAAATCCCGATCTCTGGCACTGCTGGTCTGTTTCAGCATGATCCTTCTTTTATTTGCAGGATGCAATAGCAACCCTCAGAAGCCCTCAGAGATTTCCTTAAAAGGCCTCGTTGACCTATCTGCTGCTGATATCGTCAGTATCAAAACCAGTGAAGGCGGCGGAATCCAGACAACAATTGAAACCCCGAGCAGATTCAGACGATTTTTTCGTTCTTATCCAAAATTGTTTTAAAAAATGAATATCAAAATGAAAAAGATCAGCAGGATGCAAGCGGAGGGTTGGGAACTTATTTTTTAATCACTTATGTCAATCATGAATCTTCCCGTATAGAAATCAAAGCCGACGCTCACCAGATAAAACTGAGAGGCCACACCCAAGACGGATTGATAGAAAACGGTGCAAGAGTCTATCCCCTTTCTGATTCGTCCCAAATAACAGATCTGAAAGATATTTTATCTACAGAATCTTCTTCTGATTCATGATAGCTTAATAGGCACTGCAAATCCAACAATTACAAACCACCGCACCGGACAGCTGAAAGCAGCTGTCCGGTGCGGTGGTTCCCGGCGGCATCATGTCCAGATGAGACACGCTGCTGTTTTTTACCTCCTCAAAGCGGGCCAGCACCCTTTCTTCTCCCGGCCCGTGCTTCATGCTTTTCAGCTCCAGCGCCTCCGTATACGACTTCGCCGGTGAAGAAATCATCGTCAAAGCTGATGATGTAATCCTTCGCGGCATACTGAACCGCATGCTCGCGGCTTCCGCCGATCGCGATATCGCAGTTCGTCTTGCTCTGCGCCCATTGAAGTATGTTCGTCGTGACGTCCGCATTATCCACTTTGTTGTAGGTGACGGTAACGCCGGGATGCTTTTTCTCAAAATCCGCCTTGAGCCCTTTCTTTCAAGGCAGATCAGCTTATTCTTCTTTTTTTCTATCGCTCCGAATCAGAAGGGAGAGGGGCTTAAAAGTGAAAAAACAACCCATATGGGCCATTTTTCCCACGGCCGTTGTTCAGCCGTTTCCTCCCATCAAATTCAATCTCCTGATCCGGCTCTGAATCGACCCGACGGTGCGCCCGTGGATCCCCGCGATTTGGGTAATCCGCAGGCCGTTCTCCACTTCTCTCGCCAGCCATTCCTCTTCCTGGGCCGACCAGGGCCGGTCCGTTTCCGTCGTTTCCTGAGGAAACGGACCCTGCTGATGATCAGCGGCAGACACAGCCTTTTCGGGCTGCGCCGGATCATCGGGCTTTTCCCCGGAACCGGCATACGGCGCAATCACCTTCAGGAACGGATCGCCGTACCGTTTCAGCTTGGCCTGTCCCACACCCGACACCGCCAGAAATTCTTCCTGCGTCTGCGGCAGCTTTTCGCACATATCCCGCAAAGCCGCATCGGAAAAGATGACAAAAGCGGGCACATGCGCTTCGGCTGCCAGCTGAAACCGCAATTTTTTGAGCTCCTCGTAAAGTCCGGGGTCTACGGGATGTACTTCCTTCTCCTGCTTTTCCCTTTTTGCTTTTTGAATCGCGCGCGGAACCTTCATTTCCAATTTGGCCCCGTGCCGAAGGATGTCGTTTGCTTTCGCATTGAGCTTCAGAACGGGATATTCCGAATTGGTCAGCAGCACATACTGATGAAGGATCAGGGTGTCCATGATCCGGCGGATCCTCTTCACCGGCACATCCGACATGATCCCATAGGTGGACTGCCGATCCAGCCCAAGGCCGATCAGCCGCCTGTCCTGATTCCCGCGCAGAGTGTGGACGATCAGATTGATCCCGTACCGCTGGCCGGTCCTGGCGATGCAGGAGAGGATTTTCTGCGCTTCCACGGTAACGTCGGCCGTGTCAAAACCGGCTTCACAGTTGGAACAGTTTCCGCAGAAGCTCTGTGTTTTTTCGCCGAAATAATTCAGGATAAAAGCGCGCAGGCATTCCGCTGTCGTGCAATAGAAGGTCATATATTTCAACCGCTCGCGGTCTTTTGCCCGAATCTGCTCCTGTGCTTCCCGGTCGAGCTCCGGGTTCGATTCGGAATGATCGATCAGAAACTGATTCGTAAACACGTCTTTCGCGCTGTAAAGCAGGATACAGTCGGCCGGGCTTCCGTCGCGGCCGGCGCGGCCCGCTTCCTGATAATAGCTTTCCACGTTCTTGGGCATGTTGTAATGGATCACAAACGACACGTTGGATTTGTCGATCCCCATGCCGAACGCATTCGTCGCCACCATGACCGAAGTCCGGTCAAATACGAAATCGTCCTGGTTCTGACGGCGTTCCCGGTCGGATAAACCCGCGTGGTACCTGGTCGCCTCAAAGCCGTGCTGATTCAGTAACTCGCAGACCTCCTCCACCGCTTTCCTGGTCGCACAATAGATGATGCCGCTCTTGTCCCTGCGTTCCGATAACAGCTTCAGCAGTTGATTCGGTTTATTTTCCGGGGCAATCACGCCGAAATACAGGTTCGGACGGTCGAAACCGGTTGTGATGGCAAAGGGCTCGCGCAGCCGAAGAATATTTGCGATATCGGCCTTTACCTTCTGCGTTGCCGTCGCGGTAAAAGCGCCGACGACCGGCCGGTATGGCAGCTTATCGATGAATTCGACGATCTTCAGATAGCTCGGCCGGAAATCCTGCCCCCATTGCGAGACGCAATGCGCCTCGTCAACGGCAACCATCGAAACGGGAACCTGAGAAAACACGTCCGGAAAATGATTGACAACCAGCCGTTCCGGCGCCACATAGATGATTTTATAGACTCCTCCGGCGACAAGGTCCAGCACTTTACGGTACTGGTTCTGCGTCAGCGAGCTGTTGATATAGGCCGCCCGGATTCCGGACTGGGTCAGGGCGTTCACTTGATCCTTCATGAGGGAAATCAAAGGGGAGACGACCAGCGTGATCCCGGACTGCATCAGCGCCGGCACCTGATAGCAGACCGACTTCCCGGCGCCGGTCGGCATGACGCACAGCACATCCCTGCCCTGAAGGATGTTGTCTATGACCTGCTCCTGTCCGGGCCGGAATTCTTCATGGCCAAAATAAGATTTTAAGATTTCGTATTTGGTCATTTTCGCTGAAACCCCTTCCTGTTTTTATGGATACCAACTTTTTTACAGCAATTCCACTTATACTTGCGAACCCAGGTTTGTTCCTCCCCAGGAATACTTTCCGTATTTCGAGCATTTTTGATGCCGGGCGGTACAATTCCAGCAGAAACAGACCGGTTTCCTGATTCAAGTGAGGCTTAACAAATCCATCCATGTAGAAACGAATCATAAAAGATCGGAAAGGAACCGCCTGTTATGGATTCAAATTGCGCAGCTCAAATGTACTCTTATAGCTTTGTACGAAATCATGATACTACGAAATCACCTGAATTAGAAGGGGATTCGACACGGTTTTATGGATTCACAGGAAAAGTGCCGCCGCAAAAGTTTCATTTGCAGCGGCACTCTTTCTGCTTGATATTCGATTTCAGGGAATCACAGATGCTTTTGGCGGCATATATTTTCACAAAATTCTATACTATTTGTTTATATATGACATAGTTCTACAATCAGGCCGAATTTTTTGTGCTTTTTCTGCTCTTTAAACCGAACGGGATAAGTGTAAAGTGCCGAGCCTTTCCACCAAAAACCAAAAAATTTTTTCCCTTGCCAGAACTTTGCAGCAACGGAAATACCTTTACAACCCTTTTTCCGGTTCCGCATCGGGTGCTGCGCGCCGGTAGTTCCCGGTGATCCCATACTTTTTCATTTTTCTCCATAATGTGGTGGTGCTGATATTCAGCTCCTTTGCAGCGGCCTTGTGATTTCCGTGGCATTCTTTCAAAAGTTTTTCAATATCGGCCGCCTCGGGATATCGATATACAATGATGCGCTTTTCTCCGTTGGATATTTCCACCTCGGGATAGAGCTCCGCCAGCAGATTTGTCACCATTGCTTCGTCGATATCTTTTTTGAAGGTGGTAAGAAAAAGCCTTTCACAGAAATTTTCCAGCTGAATCACGTTTCCATCCCATCTATATTCCTGGATCGCCCTCATCGCCCCCTCCGTCAAGGTAAGGTGAGTGGAGTACTGCTCCATAAACTGTTTCAGGCACCGCTTCACTATTTTCTCAATATCCTTTTTCCTTTTCCGAAGCGGCGGTATGTTCAAAGTAAGTGCATTGATGCTGTAATACAGGTCTTTGCGGAAATATCCCTTTCTCATCAGAAAGTCCAAATTCTCATGGGTTCCGGCGAGCACGCGGACATCATAATGTCTTTCCCCATTCATGCTGCCCGGCACCAGCCCCTGATAGCAGATCATCTTATATAGACCGTACTGGCTGGCAAAATCCAGGCGCTCGATTTCATCGATATAAACTGTGCCAAAGTTGCATTTCTGAAATACGCCGCTCGCCTCTTCCATCCCGCCGCACGCCTTATTCCCGAAAAGGAAACCGTATTGGTCACGGTCGCCCAGATCGCTGCAGTTCACCATCAGAAACGGGAAGTTTTTCCGCGCGCTGTGATTGTGTATGCACTGTGCGAGAAGTTCCATTTTCGTTCCCTCCTCCCCGCAGAGAAGGACCGGATGTCTTGACAGCGCATATTTTTTTCCCTGCTCGATGCTTGGCCGCAATTGGGGCTCGAGAATCTTTAAAGCGCCGAAATCGAGCTGCGCGATTCTCCCGGAAAGATACATATCCTGTATATTTTTATTTTTGAGCTGCGGGGCGTTTTTGATTTTACTGCAGGAGAGGATGGCACCGGTAATCGACCTGTCGCAGCAGATCGGTGCAACGCGAAGCAGCAATGGTGCCCTCCGAATCCGGATCGACGTGGAATAGTTGTCCCTTTCCCCCTGCAGGACGCTTTCGACCGCATCCACATCGATGTCGGTCAGTTCGTCTTCCAGCTGTTTTCCGACGATTTCCGACTCCGGCTTTTCCAGCAGTTCCTCCATCACATGATTAATGACCAGAATGGTGCGGGCTCTGTCAATCTTGAGGATCCCGTTGAAAGCGATATCCAGCACGGTTGCGAACTGGGCCCGGCTGTTTTTTTCAACATCGATCGCATAGCCCATTTTGGAAGCGATCTGCAGCGCTCCCCGAAAGGAATCTTCCGTGGATCTCAGAAAGAGGGTTGGAATATGATACTGTTCCACACTCCGAATCACATGGTCGCCGCCCAGTATCATATCCGCGCCATCCTCCACGGCGTTTCCCACAGCCTGCTCCACTTCATCGAACCGATCCATCAGATAACATTTCAGATGGACGCCGAACAGCTTATCAAAGCAGGAAATATCGCCCATCAGATTTTTCAGCGCGACGATCGCAATGCGCGGCGTTTTCTTCTTCAGTATCTTTTTGCTTTCCAGGACCAGAAGGCCGATTTCCTGCGCCGTCATGGATATTTCCACAACCGGAATATTGGTATGCATTTTAATCAGCTGCGCCTGCATGCCTCTTGCCACAATAATATTCGCACCCTCTTCAATGCACTTTCTGGCTTCGTTGACCGCATCCACCGTCTCGATGATGCGGACCGTGTCCACGGCAAACCCGTTTTCCCGGATCACTTTTTCCGCCTGATCCAGCATATACTTTTTGGGCAGCAGCATCATGATTTTAGCCATAACCGATATTCCTCCTTCCGGTCTTTCGTCCACCCGAGCGGCTTAGGCGTCAGGCGTCGGAAGCTCTGCTTCCGCTTACGCCGTGAGGTTATTATAACATGATGGAAAACTGGGCCGCCGTTTTGAAACGGCAAAACTTCCGAACGCGCAAAGCTTATCATGCTTCAATGTTCTCTCAGGCGTCGGAAGCTCTGCTTCCGCTTACGCCGTGAGGTTATTATAACATAATTATCGTTCTCAGTGGG
>ENA-UOOI01000360-UOOI01000360.1-fermentation-metagenome-genome-assembly--contig:-NODE-360-length-59389-cov-73.486399_pt1 | contig 59389 bp, 64 predicted proteins | sample MGYA00245779_ERZ724027 | MGnify/ENA primary metagenome ERZ724027 (study PRJEB28704, sample SAMN03018318) | fermentation metagenome | biome: anthropogenic terrestrial biome; feature: soil; material...
GCGTAGCCGGGGAGCATCGGGCCGCCGGTGACGACGATCGTCGGGATGTTGCACCGCACCGCCGCCATGAGCATGCCGGGGACGATCTTGTCGCAGGTGCCGATGCAGATCAGGCCGTCGAACCGGTGCGCCTCGGCCATCAGCTCGACAGCGTCGGCGATGTTCTCCCGCGAGGGGAGGGAATACCGCATCCCCTCATGACCCATGGCGATCCCGTCGCAGATGCCGATGGTCCCGAACTCGAACGCCACGCCGCCTGCGGCCGCGACACCCTCCTGCACCTTCTGCGAGAGGGACCGGAGGTGGGTGTGCCCGGGGACGATCGTGTTATACGCGTTTGCTATGCCGATGAAGGGCAGGTCCATCTCCCGGTCGGTCACGCCGAGCGACCTGAGCAGCGCCCTGTTCGGGGCACGCTGGTAGCCTTTCTTAACCGTCTCACTCCGCATGGTTATCCTCGTAGGAGAGTACGCGCGCAGGGGGAGAAGAGGATTCCGGTTGTTGGGATGGTGGTGCAGGTGGGGAGATGTTCGCGCATGATGGCGGGTGAGTTCTCATATTTGAGAACGCTTACAACGCACACTCTTTGAGTTATCACATCCCATTCGGCCAAACATACCCATACACGGATTTTCAGTGGACATCGCCACGCACTGCCCCCGCCCCCTAGGGCGGGGGAGGAGCGCGAAGCGCGGGTGGGGTGGGGGTTACATGCCTCCTTAGAGATAGAAACAGGGGAGGGGGGATGCTCCCCCCTCCCCGTCAGCCCCTCCCCCAATGGCGATACCCCCACGGTCCACTGTATGGGGGTTTATCAGAGTGTACCTGTTCTATGTTTTGGGGCTACGCTTACACTCTGGTGCTCATGTTACTGCAAAACCCTACAAAACCCGGGAACAATCAGTGCAGAAAAAGGATACTATATCAGCACGGGGGGACACCTGCCCCCCGTTCCCTCACCCCGACAGCCCTTCCCCGTCGTAGAGGTTCACCACGCCCCCGATGACGATCACCGCCGGGGGTCGGACGCCGCGAGCGCGGGCGGCTTCGACGATATCGGCGAGGGTCCCGACCGTCACGCGCTGGTCGGGCCGGAGCCCTCTCTCGATGATTGCCACCGGGGTCGCCGGGTCTTTGCCGTGCGCAGCGAGCGCCGCCGCGATGGCCGGGAGGTTCTTTACACCCATCAGGATCACGAGGGTCCCTTTCAGGCGCGAGAGGACCTCCCAGTCGAGAGCGGACTCAGGCTTCGTAGGGTCCTCGTGGCCGGTGATGAAGGTCACCTCTGAAGCGTACCGCCGGTGGGTGACCGGTATGCCGACCATCTCCGGGACGGCGATGGCGCTCGTCACCCCCGGCACAACCTCGACGCTGATGCCGTGCTCCCGGAGCACCTCTATCTCCTCCCCGCCTCGGCCGAAGAGGAAGGGGTCGCCCCCTTTCAGGCGCACGACCACTTTACCTGCCTTCACCCTCTCGACCATCAGCGCCTCGATCTCGTGCTGTTTCAGCGTGTGGTTGCCGCCGTACTTCCCGCAATCGATCAGTTCGGCGTCCCGCGGGAGCGTCGAGAGGATCTCCTCCCCCGGAAGCTGGTCGTAGAGGACCACATCCGCACTGTCGATAACCTCGCGGGCCCTCAGCGTCAGGAGGCCGAGCCCTCCCGGGCCGGATCCGACAAGATACGCTTTTCCTATCATGGTTTCACCCCGAGGGCCGTATAGGCCTCCCGGATCAGGTCTCCCCCCTTCTCGCGCAGGGCCCGTCCGCACGCCCGCGCCTCGTCGGGCGTCGTGACGTGCCGCTCGATACGCTCCCACCGGGAGCCGTCGAGCGCGAGCACCTCGGCGATCAGGTCCCCACCCCGGCAGTAGATCCCCTGCGGGGTGAAGCATCCCCCGCCGACCTCCTCCATGACGGCACGCTCGATCTCCACGTCGAGGCGGCTGGGTGCATGGTCGAGTGCCGCGAAGGCTCCGGTGACGGCCGGGTCGTCCCGGCAGACAACCGCGACGGTGCCCTGGTTCGGCGACGGGACGAACCGGTTCGTGGGGAGGGGCTCCCCGGACAGCCGGAGCCCGAGCCGCTGGAGGCCCGCCTCCGCAAGCACGATGGCGTCGTACTGCCCCTCGCGGAGTTTCCGTATCCGGGTATCGACGTTCCCCCGGAGCTGCTTCACCGCTAGCGTCGGGTCGTCGCGGAGGAGCTGGGCGCGGCGCCGGGTGCTCGACGACCCGACGACGCGGACCGCATCGAGAGGGGCCTCGTGCACAAGGAAGTCCGCAGGAGAGTCCCGTTCGAGCACAGCGCAGCAGGTAAGCCCCACCGGCCGCTCCGCCGGGATATCCTTCATGCTGTGCACCGCAGCGTCGATCTCGCGGCGGAGGATCGCATCGTCAAGTGCCCGCACAAAGACCCCCTGCCCGCCGATGGCGTGGAGGGGGACGTTGGTCGCGGCGTCGCCCTCGGTCGTGATCGTGACTATCTCTGCCTCGGTACCCCGGTCGGCGAGCATGCCGACCACCCTGGTTGTCTGCGCAAGCGCGAGAGCGCTTCCTCGTGTGCCTATGCGAAGAGACATGATCCGTATGCGTCCGCTATCTGTTCAATATCCCGTTCTGTGTGCGCGGCGGAGAGGAAGTTCGTCTCGAACTGCGACGGCGGGAGGAAGACCCCCGCGTCGAGCATCGCCTTCCAGAACCGTCCGAACGCCTCAGTGTCGCACTCTTTGACCTCCCGGTAGTTCCGCGGGGCTGGGTCCCGGAAGAAGTGCTTGAAGGCCGAGCCTATCCTGACGAACGAGCCCCTGCCCGCATCCGCGGCGACCTCCCCGATAGCCCGGGTGGCGTCGTCGAGCCGCCGGTAGATCTCCGGGTGCTCATGGAGGTAGCGGAGCGCCGCAGACCCCGCCGCGAGGCTCACCGGGTTGCCGCTGAATGTCCCCGCCTGGTAGACCGGGCCAGCGGGGGCGACCAGTTCCATAATGTCGCTCCGCCCCCCGAAGGCCCCGATGGGGAGGCCGCCGCCGATGATCTTGCCGAACGTGGCGATGTCCGGCTTTACACCATAGAGCACCTCCGCGCCGCCGATACCGACCCGGTATCCGGTGATAACTTCATCGAGGATGAGAAGGACGTCGTAGGCGGCGGTGATCTCCCGGACGTCGGCCAGGTAGTCGTCGTCGGGGAGCACCGGCCCGATGTTTCCCATGATCGGTTCGAGGATGAATGCGGCAACGTCGTCGTTCCCGGCAAGAAGCGTCTCCAGAGCCTCGGGGTCGTTATACGGGACCTGCCGGGTGTGCGCCACAAGGTCCGCGAGGACACCTGCGGAGTCGGGCACTCCGAGCGTTGTCGCCCCCGACCCGGCCTTTACCAGGACCGCGTCGTGGGCGCCGTGGAACCCGCCTTCGACCTTTATAATGTCCTGCTTCCCCGTGTAGCCGCGGGCGAGCCGGATCGCGGCCATCGTCGCCTCGGAGCCCGACGAGACGAACCGGATCATATCGATACCGGGGTGGTCGCCGGTGATCAGCTCCGCAAGGTCGATCTCGAGGGGCGACGGCGTGCCGTAGAGCCACCCCTTATCGAGCTGGCGCCCTATAGCCTCCCGGACGCCCGGATGAGCGTGGCCGAGGATGAGGGGGCCGTAGCCGAGGCAGCAGTCGACGAGATCGGCCCCGTCGACGGTCGTGAGGTGTGAGCCCGCCGCCCGCTCCACATAGAACGGGTAGGGCTTGATTGCCCGGACGGGGCTGCTGACGCCGCCCGGCATCAGGGTCTTTGCCCGCGAAAAAAGGTCACTGCTCTTCATCGAGCCACCTCGTTACATCTTCGGCGAAATAGGTGATGATCAGGTCGGCCCCGGCGCGCTTTATGGCGGTGAGGCTCTCGAGGGCAACGGCCCGCTCGTCCAGCCAGCCGCGCTCTGCGGCCGCCTTGATCATAGCGTACTCCCCGCTGACCTGGTAGGCCGCCACCGGCAGGCCGAACTCCTTGATGGATGAGAGGATGTCGAGGTATATTCCAGCCGGCTTGACCATCAGGATATCCGCCCCTTCGGCCGCGTCGAGCTCCGACTCCATCACCGCCTCGCGTGCGTTGCCCGGGTTGATCTGGTAGGTCGTCCGGTCGCCGAAACTGAATCCCGAGTCCGCAGCGTCACGGAACGGCCCGTAGAGGGCGCTCGAAAACTTTGAGGAGTAGGACATGATCAGGACGTTCTGGTATCCGGCGGTATCCAGGGCCCCCCGGATCGCCTGCACCATACCGTCGAGCATGCACGACGGCGCGACGATATCGGCGCCGCTCTCGGCATGGGAGACAGCGATCCGGGCCATCAGCGCAAGCGAGGAGTCGTTCTGGAGGTCAGGGCCGTCGGCAGTTTCTCCAACAATGCCGCAGTGGCCGTGGTCGGTGTACTCGCAGGCGCAGACATCGGTAACGACTACCATCTGCGGCAACCGTTCCTTGATCTTCCGGACGGCCCGCTGGACGACGCCGTCCGCTGCATAGGCTTCGGTCGCCTCGCTGTCTTTTGCGGCCGGGATACCAAAGAGGATCACCGCCCGGATACCGGCGTTTTGGAGACGCTCGCAGTAGTCGGCGACCCCGTCCATCGGGTGGCGGAACTGCCCCGGCATCGAGGCGATGGGTAGTGGTGTGCTGATCGATTCATCAACAAAGACCGGCGCTATCAGGTCGGTCTTCTGAAGTTCTGTTTCGCGGAGGAGCGGCTGGATTATCCGCCGCCGTATCCGTCTCATTCGTCGTTCTGGGAACATGGTTCTCCCCGGGTAATCGCCCTCATCAGGCTCTCTGCTGTCGTTATATCGCCGCACTCCGCGCTCGCGCGGATGGATGTCGTCACGTCGGAGAGGAGTTTCTTCGTGAGCGCCCGCGTCAGGTCATCGATGACCTCCGCCGTGCGGCTATCCTCCTCCCCCAGGCGCGCGAGCGCCCGGTCACGTTCACGTGCCCGGATCGACTCCGCCCAGGTGTAGAGGAGGGCGAGTGTCTCGTCGGCCGCCGTCCGCCGGAGGAGGCGGATGAAATGGTCGAGTTCCTCGTCGATGATCCCCCGTGCCCGGTCCGCCTCGCTCCTCCGGGAGTCCATGGCGGCGTCGTTGATGTTCCGGAGGTCGTCGATGGTGAAGAGATGCACGCCTTCGACGGACCGCACCCCCTCCTCGACATCGCGGGGCTGGGCGATGTCTATGAGGACCAGGTGGCGGGGGTGCTGATCGAGCGGCCAGAGGCGCTCCTCCATCACCCCCCGGACCTCCTCCGTGCGGATGACCGGGTGCGGCGCGGCGGTGCAGGATATGACGACGTCGGAGAGCGCGATGTAGCGGTAGAGGTCCTTGAAGTTGACCGCCCGACCCCCGATCTTATCCGCAAGCACCACCGCGCGTTCGTAGGTTCTGTTGGCGACGTATATGGCCGTGAGGCCCTTGGCGGCCAGTGCCTGCGCCACGAGCAGTCCCATCTCCCCGCTCCCGACGACCAGGATGTGCCGGTCACGTAAGGTTCCGAGGAGTTTCTCTGCAAGCGTCACGGCCGCGGAACCGACGGAGACCGCTCCCCGGTTGATCTGCGTCTGGCGCCGGATCCTGACCCCCACATGCACCGCCTTGTTGATGCAGAGCCCGATGACGCTGCTAGAAGCCCCCGCCTCCTCCGTGGCCGCAAGCGCCCGTTTGAGCTGCCCGAGGATCTGGTCCTCGCCGACGACCAGAGAGTCGATGCCTGCGGCCAGCTCCAGGAGGTGGCGGGGCACGGCGTCGCCCTCGATGACCATAAAGTCGCGCCTGCCCTGCTCCCGCAGGAACGCTTCAAGGCTCCGTGCATCGCCCTGCACCAGGACTTCGACGCGGTTGCAGGTCTGGAGCAGGAGGACGCCCCTGAACCGTTCCCGCGCCTCCCGGAGGAACGTCGCCTCGTCGGGGAACCGGAACGCTTCGAGCGTGGCGATGTCCGCGGTATGATGGTTCAGGCCCGCGAGAGCGAGCGGGGCCGTGGCCGGCTCAGGCATGCAGGTGCCTCTCGATCGCCATCGCTCGGGCTCTCTCGTAGTCGGAGGCAAGCGCTCCCCAGACCTCTTCGTCCCGGAGTATGCTCCAGAGGATACGGGACCGCTCTGCCTGCACCGGTTCGACCTCCCGGAGCATCGAGCGCATCTCGTCCTGCAGATCAATCATCCGGTCGAGGTCTGCGTACTCCGTCTCGAGTCTCATGCGGAGATACCGCGATACGGCAGGGCTCTTTCCGTGGGTGCTGATCGCGACCAGGTAGCGGCTGCCCCGGACGACCGAAGGGATGATGACATCTCCGGGCTCGCCGGCGGCGTTGTTGAAGAGGACGCCGGACCCGGCACATACTCTCCCAATACGGTCGTTGAGCCCCGTGTCCGGTGTCGCGGCTACCGCGAGGAAGGCGCCCTGCAGGAGACCCCGGAGCGCCTCGTCCGGGAGGGTCGAGAGGTCGGCCTCCTGCCGCCTGATCGCGAGACCGTCAAGGGCCGGCGAGAAGGAACGGCTGATCACCGTCACCTCCGCCTCATGCTCAAAGTATGCAGCCTTCCGGGCACCGACGTCGCCTCCCCCGAAGATGAGCACCCTCCTGCCCGTCAGGTCAAGCATGAGAGGGATCATTCGTTCTATAGTGTGGTGAACGGACTAGATTAAGGTGTTGAAAGACCCGTTTCCCGGGAATTGGCAGCCACGGGTCTTTGAACCCGAACGTTGAGACCGATTCGCCCAAAGAAGGTTTAAATGGTAGAAACATCCAGTTCTCCGGGACAACTATGGCTGAAGAGACGTATGCATTCAGCAGGCTGGAAGGTGCGTTCCATCGCACAAAAGGCCTGCTCTGGCCGTTCAAGTGGGGGATCTGGCTCCGCCTGGCCCTGATCGCGCTCTTTGTGGGAGGGGGCGTCAGTTTCCCGAACACCTCCGGGTACAACTTCAACGAAGGCGACCTCCCGTCCGGCGTCGAGGGGGCCCTCCCCGGGATCGCAACGATCTTCGTGGTGCTCATCCTCGTCGTGCTTGCGATCGCGCTCATCTGGTGGATCATCGGCACGGTGATGCAGTTCGTCTTCGTCGACATGCTCCGGACGGGCGATATCCATATCAGGCGCTTCTTTGGAGAACGGGTCGGCAAAGGGGTGCGGCTCTTCCTCTTTGAGGCAGCCCTCACGCTGATCCTGATCCTCGCCATGATAGCGTTCATCCTCATGCTCGTAGGGTTCGAGGGGTCGGGTGGTGCCGGTGTTGCATTCATCCTCCTGTTCATTCCATTCATCCTGGTCGCAGCCCTCCTCTTCGGGATCGTCTTCCTCCTGACCCACGACTTCGTCGTCCCGATCATGATCCATGAAGATTGCGGGGTCATCGAGGGATGGCGGCGGCTTTTTGGGATGATCTCAGAAAACCTCTGGCAGACCGTCGCCTACATCATCACGAGATTCGTGCTCGGCCTCATCGCCGGAATCGTGCAGGCGGTCCTGGTCATCCTCGCGATGCTGATCATCGCAATACCGTTCGTGCTCATCGGGATCGTCCTCCTCGCCGCAGTCATGGCAAACTACGTGCTGCTGCTCGTCCTCCTCATCCCCTACCTCATCATCGCCATCCCGGTCGCGCTCCTGATCGCGGTGCCGTTCGTCACGTTCTTCCGGTACTACGGGCTGCTGGTGCTCGAGGGGGTTGCACCGGGGTACCGCCTCCTCCCCGAATAACCCTTTTTTTATCCGGAAGAAGAGCAGTTCCGGCCATTTCACGGCCTGCCGATGGAGCCGCCAATGGAAGGGAAAGGCTCTTTGACTCGTAAACTATGAATTCGATCGAGCAAATGGTCGAGATCGAGCCGCTGGTAATCCTTGCCCTGGCGCTGGGGCCGGGAGTCTTCTGGGCATGGTACTTCTACCGCCGGGATAAACTCAATCCCGAACCGGCGACGCTGATCGTGAAGCTCTTCCTCCTCGGCGTCCTCGTCACGTTCCCCGTGGCCTTCGTCGAGGGGTTCTTCGGCCTCTTCATCACACTCCCGCTGATCATGGGCGTCGTCATTGCGCCGATCGTCGAGGAGTACGGCAAGTTCTGGGTCGTTCGACGGTTCGCTTACCCGCACCCCGAGTTCGACGAACCGATGGACGGCATCGTCTACGCCGCAGCAGCCGCTCTCGGGCTCGCATCGCTCGAGAACGTCCTCTACGTCTTTGCGGCGTACGTGACGTCGCCGTCGCTTGCTCTCGGCACGATCGTCGTCCGTGCGATCTTCTCGGTCCCCGGGCATGCGCTTTTCTCCGGTGTCTGGGGCTACGCCCTCGGTCGGGCCAAGTTCGCGCCCGCAGAAGAGCGTTCGAGGATCGTCCTCCAGGGACTCGTCCTCGGGATGGTGCTGCATGGCATCTTCAACTTCCTGCTCATCTCCGCTGAGATCGTCACCTACGCCCTGGCCGTATTCGTCCTGGTCCTGATACCGGGGCTCTGGCTGCTGGCAAACCGAAACATCAAGCAGGCGCTCGAACGCGGTCACCGATAGTGCGCGATCGGCCTCCCGCGGGGCCGGCCGACCTCGCGATCCTGCAGGGGCGGCAGCGCCCGATCCAGGCCGCGCTTCGATAGGCTTATTAGCCAGAAAAACCCACGTTGTAAGGCACACAGTGCGAAAGCACAGGCGTGCGCCGATAGTGTAGTGGTTATCACTAGGCGTTGCCAACGCCTAAACCCGGGTTCGAGTCCCGGTCGGCGCATAGAGACACCACATCGGTGCGCTGTTTTTTCGGAGTTTCATACGATAATCCCTTTTTCGCCATCTCCCGATCTCCAGTAGCCTGTACCGTCATATCTGGTCTTCTCCCTGAGAAGTTCCCGGGCCTTGGGCGTGAGACAATACCTCATTGTCCTTCCTTCTCGGTGAGGTTCGACGATCCCATCGGCTATGAGGCGCCTCATATACCAGAAAGCCGAGGGGGCTGAGATGCCGATAGCTACGGCAAGATCCTGCTGCGAGGGGTGATGATCCTCCAGGAGCAGGGAGAGAATCTGTCGTGTCGTACCGTTTTGCAGGTGAAGATAAAGACTCCGACTGACCACGCTGGAGCCTTCGCTGGTTTTGAAATAGCCCACCTGACCGCCTCGACGGACCTCGACGATCATGCCCACCGATTCGAGGCGCCAGAGATGGTATTGAGCCGCCCCCCTCGCGACCCCGGAGGCACGGGTCAGCGCCCCAAGTGAGATGCCCGGGCTTTGGCCGATACACTCATACAACCTTTTCCTGGAGTCATGGTCAAGGGCGTTCCTCCGGAAGATGCGCCGGTAGCCGAAAAAAGGCACCACAGTAAAAGAGTAAAAGAATTTAGCAGGGAAGAGAAGCATTGGGGAGATGAAGAGCAGCAGCTCGACGAGCATCATGCGGGGTGATAACTCCCAGAATGATATTTCGGTGAAATCATTGCCGCCTTCCGGCGGAGGTTCACCCAGCGGCGAAAATGTGTAACCTCCTGGGGCCGCCGCAGGACATATCAGGAAGGAAAATCCTGTGATGATAAGTGCGACAAAGATCCAGTGCTTCATTTCTTCGATACCTCTGCGCCCTTAAGATCTGCCCGACAGATCTGTCAATACCATTCAAAGGTGTAGTCCTCGGTTCCGTGAACACTCTCGCCATGGACGAGGAACGTCCACGTTCCGGGTTCTAACCCTCCGCTATTGCGAATGATCATACCTATCCGACCGTCATTTTTCCCGTCATCGGCATCGTGAAATATTGCAACAACAGTTGTGGGAGAACTGACTGTGAGAGAGAGGGAGTTTGCGGAATTTCCCCAGTTCAAATCAAGGGGCAGATCTGTTTCACCATTTGAGACAGATTTTGTATATCGATCGGTCCCCCCTGTGTTATTGTGGCATAATTTCGTAATACAGACATCCATTGATGTTCTTCAGGTAGAGGGGCAATTTCATAGCCACAGTCGTTTACCTCGGACTCCAGTGCATATGCAGGCAGAGTGAGCAACGCCGCCATGAGCAGTACTGGGATCAGGATCCTACACGCATTCATAAGCAATATCTAGGACTTTAAGAGTAGACACCTTAAATCTTCTGTGTAAATCATCTAATTGTCCTCTAACGATTAGATGAATATCACACAAGATATTTAGTGATATGAGATTACTACTGAAGCAGATGCCTGATTCGGTGTATTACAAGGGTTTAGAAGCGGATCACAACGCCCCGGAGCATCTATCCTACTCAGGAGATAGTAATTATCAGTGTTCTACCAACCAAGGGTACCACTTACACTTCAGGAGCGTAAGTAAATTCGATGCAACTGTTGAATTAGTTGTGTTATCTCAAAAGTCTGGGTGAATTCACTCTTGGAACAAAAGGTTACCCCTTAAAAGCGTGATTATGTAGGAAAAATCATCCTCAGGCATCATACAAAAAGGAGGAATAAAATGGCTAACTTAAAGAAAGTTGGGTTTGGCATCACACTCGTCTGGTTGTTGCTGGTGGGTGTGACCATCGTGCCCGTGAGCGCTCAACCGGCAACAAAAGATTTAATGCTCCCAGATGATCAAAATCCCTTCTTGTTAAGGATCCCTGTCACATGGAAGGCTGATACAGTTTTGTCGAGGGATTCTTCAAATGAGGTGCTTTGTAGGCATTACTCGACCTCTAAGACAGATAATGGAGATTACTTTCCAATCGACAAAATTGGTGTCCGTGCGAAAGTCTGGAAAAATGGCCTTTTAAAGTATGAGGAAAATCTGATCAATCGTAACTCGGGCATAGCAGAATTAAACTATAACTCTGGCAGTGAATCGGCAAGCGGGACCTGGACTGCAGAAACAAATCACATCTTCGAAGCTCCAGAGTATAACCAGTATCAGTATCCACAGACTGATGATACATTGAGTATCTAGCACTCAACCACTTTTTTCATGGAGGATCGGTATGGGTAAAAAGGTGAAGAGCGATCGGATAATCGTTTATTTGGCTATCACTGTAATAATATTTACTTTAAGTTCATGGGTTGGCATTTCGGTATTGATAATCGAAAAGGAACCTGTACCTGCATGGGCCGAGACTTTTAACTCGTCTAATAGATCAGAGAGTGTCACGGTGTACGATCCAGATCGCGTTGATGAGAATTTTTGCATTGGACTGTACACAGCGCCCATTCATGAGCAGAAATATTTTCTCCAGAAATCAAAAAATCTAACTAAGAACGAAACTTTTGAAGGATATTTCTGTATTGCCAACAACATGTACTCGGAGAACGATTACCTTATCTTCTGTTTAATGGACTACAAGCAGGTGCCGTTTTCGTTTAATGAAAGTGATGCAGAGATCCTGCACAAAATCCGTCTTGAATCGTTTGAAGAAAAATTTTACCATTTCGATCTTGGACCACTTGAAAGCGGCACCCATGAATTTGAGATATTTCTCATCCTGAAGCCATATGAAACATCGCTCAACCAGTCGTTCAGGTTATCCACTGATTTCTCACATTTGGGAAGCATCAGACTGAATCTGTTCGTTGATGATTGGAATATGCCTCCCGTTGTTTATACGAACTTCAGCGATCTTAATTGCCATCAATGTGACTCTCAATATCCCGGTAATGACGGTGTGATGCTAGTAAAAGAGCCCTGTTCGACCAGGGCATGGACCTCTGAAAACGTGACATCGGGAGATACTCTGGATTACTGGATGAATGTTGCAGCAGCAGATGATTATCCAGTGGCCTTCGGTCTTATTGTTCTTGTGGACTATATCCAGGTGCCTATATGGACGAACAGCCCTAACGATGTCATTTTTGGCAAACTTGATGCTGGGGAGAAACTCTCGTTTCCTACGAAAATCGTGGTTCCTCGTGAGAAAGGCGTACATGAGTTAATGGCCATCTGGCTCCCGGCCCCATATCAGAGGATGGATAGGTTACCCGAAGCGCCGGCAAGCCCTAATCAATGGGCATGGGCTCAACCCAGCATCCGAGTGGGGTTGAATGTAGGATAGTTCTAAGGTGAGCACGAGTTGCTTTTCTCTAGATTCCCACTTTTTTCATAAATATTCGGGGCTTATTCATTAGATAGGAGCACTCTTTCCCACACCAAGGGAGGACATCTCATTACTACATTACACGTACCCCGGATCGCGCGAGGGATGTTTAACGCATCATATTGGTTATTTTATGATTTCGTAAGGATATAGGTGAATTGCTGTATCCTAAATCCTTATGCTGCATCAAGTATATTCTGACGATTAGATGACTCTCACAGAAAACGTTTAATGAACACCAAAAATGTTTTAGTGTGGGTACCTTAAAAAGTGCCCTGTGTATGAACCGAGAGCAGATATTGCTATCTCGAAAAACTCTGCATTGCTTTAGAAGCAATATACATGGCTTGCTTCGTTGAATCGTATGCATGGTCGCCTGTTTTGCTTCTGGAGTATGAGCAATTGAGAAAGGATAGTGACCATGAAACATGTGAATTCTCTGATAATATTTGCCTTGTTGCTGGCGACATGTGCTTTCACTGTGCCAGTTACGGCTGAAGAGCAGTATACGCCATCTTTCAACAAATCCAAATTTCAAAATATGGGAGTTGTGAATGGGAGCCCAAACTGGGCCGGAATGCGAGACTTATCTCAATTTAGCAGGTACGAACCTCAGGTTGAGGTGACGCTGCCATCGAGAGAAACACTGAAAAAATTGTACCCAAATATTATCTTCTACGACTCATTGGATTTACCCATGGGTGAAAGAAATTCTTCGGAAGAGGTAACATTCAACCAGGATGGAAGTTTTTCAGTGTTCAGAACGCAAAGCAATCAAAATAAACTAACTGCAACGACTGATGTTCGAATCACGGAAGCTCAAATCGCCTGGTATTGGGTTCAGGATTCCGTAGTCAGGCACTTGATTACCGTCCGTAACGTCGGTTCAGTGCCTGCCAGTGGTAAAGTCATTGTCATCTCTCCTGAAGATGGATATGGTTACTATAACACATTTAGTAATTTACCTCCATCTGCCAGCGAAACAGTATCAGTGGCTTATATGGTGCCTTCTGGCAGTTCTGTTGGGAGAAAACCTATTGTTTTAGAAGTATGGGTGGATCCGGATGATACACGAACTGACTCTTGGTTGATGCCGATCGATGGAATTGAAAAGTACAATAATGATGCCGATCACCTTCCAGATCCTGATTGGGGCACAAATCTTGAAACAAGTGATCTTTACCACTTCCCTTATGGATCTCTCTCCAGTGAATCATATGGACAAACTATTGAGGCCGCAACAGCAGGGGATGACACAACAACTCCATATGCTACAGCACAAAAGATCTTGGGATACACCAAAAATGTAATGTGTTACACTTCAGACGACCTAGATGGGAATTATACCGCGTCCGACATCTGGATCAAAAACCATCAGTATTGTGGAGTATGTGATGAATATACGACATTATTTAATTCATTTACAAGAAGTCTTGGAATCCCTACCCGGCAGTATTATATGGCCATGACCGATAGCACCGGCGGGCCCGTCGCTCACGAGTGGGCATTGATTTGGAATGGTGAACGTTGGGTTCATGCGGATCCTACATGGGAAGTATTTGACAATCAAGACATATACAGTCAGCATGGATACTCGAATATAACCATAACAAATCTGATCCACGCTGATGATAGTCGCTACACTGGTCCCGATGATCCCTACGTTGAGGATCAATTACTGCATTATTGGTTTGATTTTGAAACAATACCCATGGGAGGTTTATGAAGGAATAATATTAAATATTCTCTTTGTTTTATTTCGCGGGTGAGACGATCAGGAGGACATATGAGAAATATAAATGCTCGGATGCTGTTTGCCTTGTTGCTGGCGACATGTGCTTTCACTGTGCCAGTTACGGCTGAAGAATGGGATGCACCATCCCCCAATGAATCCGAACTCCAGAATATGGGAGTTGTGAACGGAAGCCCAAACTGGGCTGGAATGCGAGACTTATCTCAATTTAGCAGGTACGAGCCTCAGGTTGAGGTGACGCCGCCGTCAAGGGAAACCCTGAAAAAAATGTATCCGAATATCATCTTTTACAACTCATCGGACCTGCCTATGCATGACATAGACTTTTCCGGGCAGGTATCGTTCAACCCGGACGGGAGTTTCACGGTGATCCGGACGGCGAGCGACGGGAGAGGGGCGACGGCAGCCGAGCCCGCTCGGATGCTCCCTCCCGCGCCGGGGGGAGATCCCCTGATGGAGTTACGGGGTGCCCATCCGAACGTAGAGAGAAACGCCGAGATTATGGGATACATCCGGACCTGCGGTCTCTCCAGTTGGTATGAGAGACCCTACAACGCAACCTGCCGCTATGTCTACCTTGTCCCGGGCACGTCATGCTCGCAGACGCAGGTGTACCTGAACAGGAATGTCAACGAACGAGAGGATCATGATAGTATCGTATGGGTGGGCCGGGTCGACCGCGGCGAAGAACTCCCGGTAGAGGCGTCCGATCCGCTTGCCAGCCTCTCTGTCCGGTACCCACGGGTGATGGAGAATCCCGCAGTAGAAGCGTTCATCAGGGAGGATAGACCGGAGCGCTGGGGTGAGGTGTTCGAGAACGAAACAACGGTACAGGTCTACCTCATCGCTGAGAACGCGGCCTTCAGGGAGCTGATCGCTACCGTAGGGGCAGGGGCCGTCACAGGTGTGATGGTCCTCGATGAGCAGCACCTTGCGGTCAATAAAACCGAAGCGCTGGCAATCGCCCGGGAGGACGTCTCCCCTGCTGCACAACTCATCGACATCCATCTCCAGATGAAAGACGGGAGGGTGGTGTGGATGGCCTCGTACATGGACGGCCCCGTCTACTCCTCGATCCCGGTGGACGCCGGGGAGGCACCGGCGCCGGGAGAGAAGGTTCCCGGCTTTTCCTCCGCCACAGCGGCCGGAGCGCTTCTGGTCCCGGCGGCGTTGCACTGGAGAAGAAGATGACCTCACGAGGGTGATGCCCGCCACGGTCCATAGCATGGGGTGAGAGCCTGGGGAATGGGGTGTTTTCCTGCGTACAGCCTCTCGCTCTGCCCCATGAACGCTCCACACCCCTTCGCGATCTTCCGCGTGATCCACGCCAGAACCCCCAATATAAGATGCAATGCTCCGCTAGATACCCCTGTGCGGAACCTTTATACCCGCTACCACCTCCCCCTCCCGCAATCATGGAGTTAAAGCGGGGACTCTCGCAGTTTGACCTGACGAACATCATCGTCGGGGCGATCGTCGGCGCCGACATCTACATCGCGTCCTCACTCACCGCAGGCCTGGTCGGCCCGTTCTCGATCGTCCTCTGGGCGGTGGCCGGGCTCTTCGCCGCAACGATCGCGATGGTCTTTGCCTACTGCAGTTATTACGTTCCCCGCGTCGGCGGGCCGTTTGCGTATGTCTCGGAGGCGTTCGACGACTTCTACGGGTTCCTCACCGGCTGGAGCATGTGGATCGCCGAACTCCTCGCTCTCCCGGTCTTTGCAATAGCGTTCGCGAACTACCTCCAGGCGCTCGTCCCGCTCACCCCGGCCGCAGAGGTCGCCGTCCGGGCGCTCTTCGTCGCGTCCCTGACGCTCGTCAACATCGTCGGCGTCCGGGCCGCAGGGAGGTTGAACGATGCCCTCACGCTCATCAAACTCTCCCCGCTCCTCCTTCTCATCGTGGCCGGGCTCGGCGTCTTCCTCGTCCGGCCGGAGACAGTCATCGGGAACTACACCCCCCTGCTCCCCTTCGGGCTCGATAACGCCGCCCATGCGCTCGTCCTGGTCTTCTGGGCATACGCCGGGTTCGAGATGGGGACGCTCCCGGCCGGCGAGGTCGAGAACCCGCAGAAGGCCATCCCCCGCGCTATCATCACCGGGATGCTGATCGTCTCTTTCTTCTACCTCCTCACGAACTTCGTGCTCTTCGGGGTCGTCAACTGGACCGAACTCGACCAGAGCACCGTGCCGCTCGTCGTCGCCGGCACCGCCCTATTCGGGTCGGCAGGGGCGCTCATCATGACGGTCGGCGCCCTCTTCTCGGTAGCCGGGTCGGACGAGTCGGGGATGCTCGGCAGCGCACGGCTCGCGTACGCAATGGCGATCGACGGGCTCTTCCCCCGCGCTTTCGCACGGCTCCACCCGCGCTTCAATACGCCCTACGTGGTCCTCATCGCTCAGGGCGCCATTGCATTCGTCCTCTCCAGCTTCGGAAACCTCTCCGGGCTGATATCGTTCGCCGTCCTCAACCTGGCATTCTCATTCCTGCTCACCTGCTTCGCGCTCATAGTTCTCCGGAGCGATAGTGCCGCGAACCTCCGCGGCCAGCACATCCTCCCCCTCGCCGGCATCGGAATCTGCCTCTTTCTCATATACTCCACAACAACCTTCGATAAAGCCGCAGGAATCCTGGTCATCCTGGCAGGAATACCAGTCTACCTCTTCTACTCCCCAAAGCAGGACATACACCACCTCAAAGCGCTCTTCCTCTCCGAAGAGGCCGTGCTCCGGCGAAGGCTCGAGGTGAGAGAGATGTATCTTGCGAATCTGCTGGACCTGATACGCACAATTTCCCGGAGGATCAGGCGGTCGGGCAGCCGCGATCCCGGAGAGAGGTAGTGCAGTGATTCCAAATTAACAGACCATAGCTGGCCTTCGTCCCATCCCCCACGGAGCGCCCCCCTCCGTCCCCCCACCCCGCCCGCGCTTCCTCCCGGGGCGAGGGCAGTCATGGCGATAGCCAGCGGGAAGCCGCGCCAGGGGGTGGTGGGGCTGGCGGCGGTTTCCCTGAGGGGGTCAGATGAGGTTCAGGAGTTAGCCAGAAACCGGCTCTTTCCCCAGGTTCTCCCCGTGCAGTGGACCGTGGTGGCTATCGCCAGGGGGGGTGGGGCTGACGGGGAGGGGGCGAGCCCCCGCCCCGGTCTCTGCCTCGTGCCTTCAGCGTCCAGACTCAATTCCTACAGATTGCCATCCGCCTGTAACCCCCTCCCCGCAGGCGGGTACCCGTATGTTCCTCCTCAAAGCCCCCGCCCCCGGGAGGGGGGGGGCAGTACGTGGGGATACCGGGGAAAAGCCGTCTCATGGGATGCAAACACCCGGATAGTGTGAAAAAAGATCGATACTCTCCTCCGCTGAGAGTGCCGGTAATTGAGAATCGTTGCAGTAGGCGTTTACCCTCGTATCAGAGGAGTGACCGATGACCACCCCGCACAATCCTCGTGTTTTTTGCTGCGATTGACGTGGGAGAAATATTTTTCCGTCGAATGGGGCAAGAGGCACAGCATGGATCTCATTCCGGTCGTTGTAGCGATCAGCGTCATCGCCCTTGCCGTTGCTGCATACTTAACACGACAGATCCTCGGCGAAGACAAAGGAACCACTCAGATGCAGGGAGTCGCTGCGGCCATCCGCGAAGGAGCGGAAGCCTTCATACGACGGCAGTACTCCACCATCGCGATCCTCGCCGCGGTCATCGCCGTGATCATCCTCATCGCCTTCACTTCGACCGGCGATTTCACCAGGGCATGGCATACCGCGTCGGCCTTCCTTCTCGGCGCTTTCCTGAGCGCCCTCTCCGGAGTTATCGGGATGAGCATAGCGGTCAGATCGAACCTGGTCTCCGCGGCATCGGTCGAGAAGAGCCCGGGAAAAGCACTCATCCTCGCGCTTCGCGGCGGAGCAGTCTCCGGGCTCACCATCATCGCCCTCTCGCTGATAGGGATCTCGATCATCTTTACTCTGTTCGGCGGTGATCCCCGTGAGACGCCGTTCCTTATCGTCGGATTCGGGTTCGGCGCCTCCCTCATCGCCCTCTTCGCCCAGCTCGGCGGCGGCATCTACACCAAGGCCGCTGATGTCGGAGCAGATCTCGTCGGGAAGTTCGAGGCGGGTATCCCCGAGGACGACCCCCGCAACCCCGCCGTGGTTGCCGACCTCGTGGGCGACAACGTCGGGGACTGCGCAGGGCGCGGTGCCGACCTCTTCGAGTCCACCTCGGCCGAGACCATCGGCGCGATGATCCTGGCCGTCGCCCTCTACCCGGTCTTCGGGCTCGCCGGCATCCTCTTCCCGCTGGTGATCGGGGCGTTCGGGCTGATCGCAACGATCGTCGGCATCTTCTCGGTGCGGATGAAGGACACGGAGCACAAAGATCCAATGCATGCCCTGAACAAAGGGTATTACATCACGTCGCTCCTCTCGGCGGCCTTCCTCTTCATCGCGACGATGGTTCTGCTCAAGAACATCTGGTTCTTCTATTGCGGCCTCATCGGGATCGCCCTCTCGATCGTCTTCCTTTACGTGACGCTGTACTATACCGACGAGCGGTTCAGGCCGGTCAAAAAGATTGCAAAGGCCTCGACTGCCGGGCCGGCGATGAACATCATCGCCGGCATCAACGTCGCGTTTGAAACGACCGCGATCGCCTCGATCTCCATCTGCGCAGCTCTCCTCTTTGCCTTCAGATTCGGAGAACTCTCGGGAGTGAGTAACGGCGGCCTCTACGGGACCGCCATCGCAACGATGGGGATGCTCATGCCCTGCGCCTATATCCTGGCGATGGACACCTTCGGCCCGATCGTGGATAACGCCGGGGGTATCGTGGAGATGAGCGGGGCCCCGGAGACCGCACGCTGGAACGTCGCGAAGCTCGATGCCGCGGGGAACACCACCAAAGCGCTCACCAAGGGCTACGCAGTGGGCAGTGCAGCCCTGTCGGCGTTCCTGCTCTTCACCGCCTACATGACCGAGATCTCGACATACACCGGAACCTTCTTCTCCGACGTCAACCTCGCCCACATCGATGTCTTTGCCGGAGCCCTGCTCGGCGCGATGCTCGTCTTCCTCTTCGCCGCGTATGCCATCCGCGGTGTCGGCGAGACCGCTCAGTACGTGATCGAGGAGGTCCGGCGGCAGTTTAAAGGGATGAGGATTCTGGAAGGCATCGACAAGCCGGACTATGCCCGTTGCGTCGATATCACGACGCGGGGCGCCCTGAAGAACATGATCCTGCCCGGCGCCCTCGCGGTCGTCTTCCCGGTTGTCGTCGGTATCACCCTCAAGTACGAGGCGATGGCCGCCTTCCTGATCGTCGGCACGATCACCGGCCTCCTGATGGCGCTTGTCCTGAACAACGGCGGTGGTGCCTGGGACAACACCAAGAAATGTATCGAGGGGGGACTGTATGGTGGAAAGGGATCGGAAGCCCACATGGCGGCCATCGTGGGGGATACCGTGGGCGACCCGTTCAAGGATACGGCCGGACCGTCTCTGCACGTGCTGGTGAAACTCCTGGCGACACTGACGCTTGTGCTCGTGCCGCTCTACGTCTGACCTTTTTTCAGGAACCTCCGGACAGGGATCGCTTCTCAAACGCACAACGCGCGAGTCGTCCTTATGGGTATCCGTGCTCTTCCGTTACAACATCCGGGAGCATCCCATTGTTGCGGCTACATCTCCACCCGGGTGAGAACGCCGTGAATCTTATCCACCGGCAGCTTGTAGAACTGGACGAACGACGGGGTAAGGCGCTTTATGACGGAGTACGCCTTCCAGACAACGTTGTCCGTGACGATATCTTCGAGCCCGTAGAAGATGGCCTTCTCCCGGATATCAGCATCCCGAAGGATCTTCTTGATGTCCACGACCTCCATGTAACCGAGTTCGATCTCAAAACTCCGGAGTCCCGGCGCCAGGTTCTCCTTAAACCCGCTCTTCACTCCGAAGGGAGTGTCCCGGATGATGATGGAGATGATGATGTTGTCCTCGTAAACGATATTGTTCGTAAACATCGTCAGCGCGACGTAGGGCGGGATCTTCCGGATATCCCGTGCGAAGAAGAGCGCCGTGCCGCGGATCCTCGAAACTTCCCGGTAAAGATCCCGGTAGACAACAAGAAACGCGGGGAGATCCATCGGGCTGAACGAATAGGCGATCCGATTCTGGCCGGCGCGATAGACGAGGATGATCGCAAGCGGTATCGCAGTTATCATGAGTGCAAAGTAGGCTCCCGCCGGAATCTTGGATGTGGTGGCGATGAGAAACGCTATATCCACCAGGGTTACCCCGATGCCCACAAACACGAGAAGGCCCAGTTTTCGCATGAAGAAGATGGAAGTGAGCATGATGCCCGTAATGGTCATGGTCCCGGTAACGGCGAGACCGTAGGCGGCGGCCAGGCGGGCGGAGGATTGAAACTGGAACATCACCGCCAGAACGGCAAAGAGGAGGAACCAGTTCACGGAACCGATGTAGATCTGCGATCGGAGCTCCGCTGACATATAATCGATCTTCAGCATCGGGAGCATGCGGGTGGTGATCCCCTGATACACGATCGAGAAGAGCCCGCTGATCATCGCCTGGGAGGCGATGATGGTGGCCAGGATGGAGAGGATCAGGAACGGGACGTAGATCTGGGGTGATATGCTCCTGATCATCTCGAAGAGGACGAAGTGTGCGTTGGGATGGGTGAGGAGGAACGCCCCCTGGCCGAGATAGTTGAGTACCAGGGCGAAGAAGACGAGATACCAGGCGCGGATAATGGGAGTTCTTCCCAGGTGACCCATATCCGCATAGAGGGCCTCGCCTCCGGTAGCCACCAGGATGACCGCCGACAGGAGGAAGAACGCAGGCCATCCCCCGTCCAGAAGAAACCGTATGGCATAGTAGGGATTTATCGCGAGCAGCACTGCTGGAGCCCACAGGATCCCTATGATGCCGGAGACGGCAAGCGCCAGGAACCAGGTCCCCGCGATGGGGCCGAACGACCAGGCTACTCGCTCGGTCCCGCTTCGCTGAATTGAGAAAAGTCCGATGGCGATGGCCGCAGCGATCACGATGAGCGTGCTCTCAGCAGTCGTCTCAAGTCCCGGGATCAGGACAATGCCCTCCACAGCGGAGAGGATGCTGATCGCCGGGGTGATGACCCCGTCGCCGACGAGGAGGGCGACGCCGACGATGGTCATCGAGGAGACGATCGTCACCAGTGTTCCGGATTTGATGTAGGGGAGGAGCAGCTCCCGGAGCACAATGGTGCCCCCTTCGCCCTTTTTGCCCAGGCTCATCGCAAGCCACGCGTACTCCACCATGATGAGGATGATCAAAGTCCAGACGAGCAGGGAGAGGATGCCCATGATGTTCGAGGGTGTGGGCTCCACCAGGAGGAAGATCACCGCGAGCGTGTAAATGGGGCTTGTACCGATATCTCCGAAGACGAGGCCCATGGATTTCAGGACACCCTGCCAGGGATGATCGTCGCGACCTGTCACATAGCCCACCTCGAAGATACGGAGCGGTGTTTCTTGCGCGAACCCGTCACCGGTTGACCGACAGGCGAGGCCAAGAGACAGACGATCCCGACCACGGCAGGGACGGGTATGAGAGTGAATGAAAGGCATGTCCCGGAAGGTATGAGGAACAGGTTGATCTCAGGGCGGTGATCCCCTATATCGATTCCGACCATGGTTCAAACCGGGTACAGGTACATTCCTAGTATTTAACGATGATGAGCGTTGTCCGGGTTTTCTGGAGAAGCTGAACCATGACATCCAGTTTGTTTGTACAGGGGTAGTGAGGATAAAGCAGGGGACGGTAACCACCGTCTTCCCGCTCCTTGCCGCGGCCGTCCTGGTGGCGATGCACCTGGTCGCAGGCAGGTTACGGTTCCTCGACGTCATACCCCGGAGCCGCTGGCTCTCGATAGCAGGCGGGGTCGCCGTAGCCTACGTCTTTGTCCGCCTGCTCCCCGAACTGAGCGCCGGACAGGAGGTTGTCCGGAGGGCCATCAGCGGGGAGGTGCTTGTCGGTCTTGAGAATCACATTTATGTCGTAGCCCTCTTCGGCCTCGTCACCTTCTACGGGCTGGAGCGGGTCGTCAGGACATCGCAGGAGCACCGGCCGGCGGCGCAGGATGCCGAACGTACGACAACCGGCCCGGGTGTCTTCTGGCTCCACATCGCGTCCTTCGGCGTCTATAACCTCCTGATCGGCTACCTCCTGCTCCACCGTATACGACCCGGCCTCATGAGCCTTGCATTCTATACCATCGCCATGGCCCTGCACTTCCTGGTCACCGATTACGGGCTGCGCAAGGACCACCGCCGGGACTACGACCGGATAGGCCGGTGGGCGCTCTCCGTGGCGCTCCTCGGGGGCCTCGCAGCGGGCTACCTCGCGAGCCTTCCGGAGCTCTGGATCGCTGTCCTCACTGCGTTCCTCTCCGGCGGTGTCATCCTCAACGTGCTCAAGGAAGAACTCCCCGAGGAACGCAAAAGCCATATTATGCCGTTTTTCATCGGCGCATTCGGGTATGCCGCCATCCTCCTCCTGGCATAGAAGTCCCCGGGGGTTAACGGAACACCCACCCGCACCGGCGCTACGGTCCGTTGAGCCTGAACAGGCCGGCTGAACCTGATGCATACATCCGGTCATACCCCTCCCCGGCAAGCGCTCTCTCCGGATCATGCGTCAGCCGGAACATACCGTCGTAACAGAAGATGGGGTGACCCCTGACGTATTCCCGGACCAGAACGGCATTCATACCGTACGAGCGGTAGGTCCCCTCGATGAACATAGCATCGGCCGGCAGGATGAACGCCGGGTCCGACCAGACGTAATTCACAACCTGGACGTACCTGTCCGCCCCGACCGGGCCGGTGCGTATACGATCTACGGTATCGAGCGCCCGCAACTCCGACTCCGTGAACCCGGTCCTTACGGCGCTGTTCGGTGAGAAGATCGGGCTGTCGTTATCGGCTGCCGGGCTTGTGATCATGGCAAAGACAAGCAGACCGACGCACGTGGCAAGGAGAAGCATCGCAGGTACCCGGGACCTTCCCGCGACCAGCAGCAGCGATGTTGCGAGCGGGACGGAGAGGAGGATCTGGGAGAAGTACCACCACCGGTGCTCGATGAAGGAGAGACCCGTGATGAGCGGAAAGAAGCCGAGGCCGAGAAGGGTGAGCCCCACTGCCCCGAAGGCAAAACCGTTCCTCTCCCTCCGTGCCGCCAGGTAAAAGATGCCGACGAGGCTTAAGGTGAAGAATATGAACATGCCGATGTTGTTGAAGATCTGTTCCGGGACCGGCACAAGCCCGGGATACGCGTCGACGACCGCCGGGTTCTGGACGAAGTAGTCCCGGGTGAACCCCTGGCGGACGAGGTCCGAGAGGACCGCGATATGCCCTGAGACAAAGTACCACCACCCGAGCATGGCGGCCAGAAAGAGCGAGGCCAGGCCAAGCGTGACGGGATACGCCTTCGTGGCCGCATCAGCCCGGAGGAGACCGTAGAGCCTGGATGCGCTCCACGTCAGAAAGAGCACCAGCGCCATGCATGCCGCCGTGATGGTGTGCGTCAGGATGATGGCGGCGAGGAGGAGGAACGCAAGGTTTCTGGCCCGCACTGGCCTCGTATACTTCAGTTTGAAGAGGAGGTAGAGAACGAGGACCATGAATATCGCGGCGAAGGCATTGGGGATCGACCCGGCGCTCATGCCAATCTGCTGGTTTGCGGTTATCAGCATGAGCCCGGCAAGCAGCCCGACCCGCTCATCGTTGAAGAGGGCCGTTCCGATGAGGTAGATTGCCGGCGGGAAGATGACGATCTGCGCCAGGCTCACGGAGAGCATCGCCGCGAGCCTGTAGTCGAGTCCGGCCAGGAGTGAGGTCCCGGCAACCTCCAGGTGGAAGAGCGGCATGTGGGTGTACCAGTAGCCTTCGGGGATGGCATGGAGGTTCAGGATCTGCGATACGAACATCCTGTGCCACCAGGGATCAGAGCCCAGGATGCCGGGAACGATCAGGATCTGCGACCATGCGACCGATATCCCGAGGAGGATGACCTGCGGCAGGATCCAGAGGGCCTTCTTTCGGTGCGGCAGGAGAGTCTCGAGAGCGATGACGCCGGCCATGAGCGAAGTCAGGATGAAGTAGCCGGCCGGCCGCTCATACGGAGCGGTGCGGAGGTGGAGCGCGGCGATGCTCAGCATGTAGAGGACGAGGAAGAGGATGAGCAGCACGACAAAGAGCCGGCTTTTGCCGGTCTTCGCTCCGGCAACCCGCGATCCCGGAAACTCCCTGATTGCCCGCTCCCGGATCGCGAGCCAGAGCAGACAGGAGAGGATGGTGAGGACGCCGACGAGGATGAAGACCAGGCGCCCGATGGTGAGCGTGAGGTAGACGATGAGGATGGTCGAGGCGACGATGCCGAGGCAGGCGAGGATCTTATCCGGGTGCATGCCGCGGTCAACCCCCGAGCCCTTCGATGACGGCAGCGAACCGCTCCACCGCCCGTTCATAGGTGATCTCCCGTTCCACGCACTCTCTCGCGGTCCTTGCGACGGATGCCAGGTCCGGGCGCCCGAGGACGCCGATGACGGAGGCTGAGACGCCTTCCGGTGTGTTTGATGCCAGGATAAAGCCCGTCTCACCGTCCCTGACGAAGTCGGGCACGGCACCCACGGGTGTTGCGAGTATGGGCGTGCCGCAGGCCATAGCCTCGAGCATGATGTTCGGGAGCCCTTCCGTATAGGACGGCAGCACAAGCAGCCTGATGCTGTTGAGGTGGCAGGGGAGGTCTTCGTGCCGGATCCACCCCGCGAGCGTCACCCGCCCCGTAAGTCCGTTCTCGAGGACGAACTCCCGGATAGCCGGGAGCAGGGGGCCGTCTCCGCCGATAAGGAAATTCAGGTCTCCGTTCGCGGCAGCGATCCGGGGGAGGGCGCGGACAAAATTCCAGACCCCCTTCTCATCGGCGAGGCGCCCGATGTATGCGACGGTTGCAGGCCGCTCCTCAAGTGGCGTTTCTACCCTGAACGCTTCAAAGTCGAGCAGGTGCTCACGGGCTATAGCGATCTTATCCTTGTAGCGCTCGAGCCCCCAGTGGCTTATGAGGGCCGGGGAGTAGAGGACGATCCTGTCGCAGAGCCTGCAGGTCATCCCGGTGAGTATTCCAGCCGGGAGAAGGAGCCGGTCGCCCGCAGGCGCCATCATGATGGGGGTATGGCCCGGGAGGGCCAGTACGACCTTCTTCCCGGAGAGTTTTGCCGCGAGCATCGGCAGGACGAGGACCTCTCCGCCGAAGAAGAACAGCCAGGTGTCAGTATGGTTCAGTTCTCTGATGCGACAGGTTATCCTCGCCTGCGTTGCGACGTTGTGCAGAATCCGCGATACCAGGCCGTCCCCGGCCGCGTGGTCGACTCCGGAGAACCTGACCCGCGCGTCGTTCTCGAAGACGTGCCCGGCGTTCCCCGTCACCAGGGGGATCCGCTCGTGCGTAAGGGCCGACAGGATCCCGATGAGGTTGGCGGTCGGGTGTACACCCGACCGCTCGATCGGGAACATGAGCAGTCCAACAGTAGTCTCTCCCATAGTAATCCCTGCGTGCGGTGCAATCACCTCTCCGGGGAAGCGCCGGTGGGCGCTGCAATCCGCCCTCCATGCTGGCGGTACTCCCTGATTGCGTCCCGGTAGATCGCAACATACCGCTCCGCAACCCTCTGCCAATCGTACTCCCCGATCCTTGCCGCCGCCGCCCGGCCCATGCTCTCGCGTGCGGCATCGTCCGCGAGGAGGCGGAGTATCTTCTCCCCGAGCCCGGTTGCATCTTCGGACCGGAAGACGAGCCCGGTCACCCCGTCCTCAACGATGCCGGGGTGGGACATATCCGACGCTATGACGGGTTTGCCGAACGCCGCGGCCTCAAAGAGGGGAGATGGCTGACAGTCCCACCGGGACGGGACGACCACCATCCTGCACTGCCGGTAGCAGCGGTATTTCTCCTCGTCCGGCACAAAACCGGGAAAGGTGACGTTCCTCTCAAGCCCCAGGTCCCGAGCGCGTCTCCGGAGTTCGGGTTCCTGGGGGCCTCTCCCCCCGATGTATACCCTGATGTCCGGGAACGCCTCCACGACGCCCGGCAGGGCCCTCAACAGGACGTCCGCACCCTTCAGCCGGGTGAGCGTGTTGATAAAGACGATATCCGGCCCCTCCCCAGGCGGGAGAGGGGGGCCCTGCGACCGGAGCTTTGCGAGGTCGAGGCCGGCGGCGACGACGTGGATCCGGCCGGTCGTCAGCGTCCTGACGAGTTCACCCACCGACGGCGCGTCCACAACGAGTTCGGGGGCCCGGGAGAGCACCCATCGTTCGTTGTGGATGAAGAAGGTGTGGAAGACGTGCGAGAGCGCCCTCTCCAGCGGGCGCATATCCTCCCGGTAGTGCGCAATCTCTCTCTCGAAGATGCCAAACGCAGTCACGAGGGACGGGTATTCACTCCCGAGGAGCATGCAGGCCGCGGAGTTGGGATACCGGGTGGAGAGAGCATGGACGATATCCGGCCGGATAGCCCTGACGGTCTTCACCATCCTGAAGAGCACCAGGGGATGGAAGTACGGGAGGGAGAGCGGACCGTTCTTCCGGAGGGTGTGGCAGGTGAACCCGCCTTCCCGCCTTACGGCGTTCACGCTGCCCAGGGTGATGATATGGAGGTCAATATCATCACACCCGGCGAGGCGTGATACCAGTTCCGATGTGTAGATATCCGAACCCTGATATGACGTCATATCCCCGGAATAATGGCAGAGAAGTGCTACTTTCATTGTATATCCCCGATTAACTGTTATGTTATCCAATCGAGGTGCCTGAATCGTTTGATCACGCAATGCACGGGTGCCAATCGTCATCCTGACATATAAAGGTTGAGGGACGCCCGATCAAGATACCGGACCCTGGCTACGCGCAGGGTGCCGGAACAGTGCGGTCCGGGCGCTCAAACTCCTGTCCGGCGAACTGAGCACCGGGAGTCTTCATGGGGGGAGGGGCGGTCCTGAAGATGAGAAAAAAGGGATGCGAGCCCGTTGCAGTCCGATCGGTCCCGTGCTTCACACGGTCATGACCGTCTCGCGCCGGTTGTTGTTCTCGTTCGCCTCAGCGATCCGGTCGACATCGTCCACCCATGCCTGGATTGTGTGGGTCCCGGGGGTCGCCTTCCAGACTGCAGAACCGCTCGGGCCGCCGTTCGCGGTCACGGTCACCCAGTTGCCCGGAGGGATCGGATTGGTGTGGCTGTCCGACCAGACGGCAAGCCTGCCGTCAACGAGGAAGGCAACGCCGCTGATGACCCCCGCCGGCGTGGGCACCGTCCCCTGGTTCTTGATCGTCGCCTGGAACGTCACCGCACTCCCCGGAACCGGTTTTGCGGGTTCCCAGGCAATGTGGGTCACGATAAGGTCCGGCTCTCCGACCGGGGTGGGTGTCGGTGCAGACTCTATGACCGTGATCAGGCGGGTGCGGATGTTGTTCGCCTCGTCGCCCTCGTCGATCCGATTGACATCGTCTACGTGGGCCTTCACGGTGTGGGTGCCGGGAGCGGCCGTCCAGGTTGCACCGGCCGAGCCGCCGTTCGCGGTCAGGGTGACCGATGCACCCGCGGCGATAGCCGCGGTGTGGGTGTCGGACCAGACACCGGGACCGGCGGCGCCGTCATCGAACGTGAAGAGGACGCCATGCTTCGTGCCCGCAGGCGTGGGTGCGGTCCCCTGGTTTGTGATCGTCGCCCGGAGCGTCACCGCACTCCCGGGGGCCGGGCTTGCCGGGTCCCAGGAGAGGTCGGTCACCACAAGGTCCGGTTTCCCGGACGGGGTAGGGGTAGGGGCAACAGGCGAAGGGTTCCCGCCGGAGTACGGCTGTACGCTCAGGCGGGACGTGTCGACCGAACCTGAGACGGCAACCGGCCGGGCCGCGTCCGACCGCACGGTCCCGGAGAACTGGACGTTCTGGCCGTTCGGGCATGATACCGTGGCACCTCCGCCGCCGTAGGTCTCGATATCGAACGAACTCTCCCGGACCGGGTATCCGGAGACGCCAAAGACATTGTTCTTTGAACCGTCGCCCCGCGGGTTGATGATGGTCAACCCTTTCGCGATTATCTTTCCGGCGTTTGCGGCATAGACGCCGTATCTCCCGGCATCACGCGAGGTGCAGTTCTCCACGTAGACGTTATCTGTGTAGTCGAACTTGTACCCGACCTCGGAGCCCGTATCGGTGCAGTTGTAGAGTTTGGTGTACGACGACGGATACCAGACAGCATAGCCGGCCTTCCGGTTGTTCTCCGCGGTGCAGTTGATGAGGGTCATGTCACCGTGGAGCCAGAACCCGGCGCCGAAGAGGGCTCCGTACATATCCTCATCCGGGCCATTGTAGTAGTTGTCGGGCTTAACACCGTTGTTCTTCGAGACACAGTCCCGAAGGACGATTCGCTTCTTGCTCGGTGCGGCTTCGGCGATGAATCCCGCTTCATAGTTGCCTTCTGCATAACAGCGGATGACCTCGCAATCCTCGACATCGGCGTTCTCTGCAAGCTGGAACCCGCACGTCCACTGACCGTGCGGAGCGAAACGGCTTTCCCGGCCGCAGTTGATCGCTTCGCAGTCGATATAACGGACGTTCCGGATTGTCTTTTGGGAGCCGTCTCCATCGCTCTGCCATCCGTGCCTGCCGCAATCGATGGCCTTGCAGTTGACAAACTCGATATCCTCCATGACGCCGTTTGATACCCAGAGTGTGAAGGCCCCGCCCCACCGGGAGTTGTCAACGGTTGCCGTGACGTTGTGGACTTTCACGCGGTCGCAGTTGTAGATGAAGATTGCGCCGGTTCCCGTCGTCTTGAAGTCACGCAGCACGAAGTTCTGTTTCCCCTGGCACTGCACGAGGCCGGAGGACCACTTGAGCCATGTAGCGTCAGGCCCTTTTCCTTCGAGTATCACATTGCTCGGGATATTCAGGTCTCCACTGAGATAGAAGGTGCCCTCGGTCAGGGTGACTGTGCCTCCCGCGTTGCCGAGGGCACTGAGTGCTCTCTGGATCTCGACCTGATCAGCAGCGCCATCGCAGACGTAATCTGCCTGCGCCCTGGAGAGGTCGGGGCTGTCACTTGCAGCAACGACCAGGGCGCTGCCGGCCTGCACGATGCAGCCGATCGCAGCGCAGCCCAGGAGAAGCATCAGTACCTTCCGGTAAGTTGTCGGGCTTTCGTTGGTTTTCTTCTGAAGTCTACTGCTAAAATAGCCCAAGTACAATACCTCCTTGAGTCGCAGGCTGAAGCACAGGTGCCCCAGCACCTGAGTTATAAATAATTCATAATATATATGCAATTCGATTTTAAGAATCACGCTATTCTCCAAAATTATACGAAAAAGACTTATTTAATCCGGATACTTTGCATAAAACTAAATTTACATCGACCTCAACGTAAATCAAATTGATATAGCCATATCGCCATTCAGGGGCTTGTCGGGAGGCGGTGCACGACGGTAACGTCCATCCCCCGTCCGCTTCCCCGCACCATGCATTCACGGGGCGGAACCTCCCGGTAGCGGCAGTCCGGGAGTAATATTCTCCATAAGGGCCGGGTCTGGATACGCCGCGGCGAGGGACGACATAGGCATTGACACTCTCCCCGGGCTAAAGCCTGGAGATTCTTGCTTCGTTGACCGGAACTTGCACCACCAGGATTGGCGGTGTAGTGGTTCTGATCTCCACAAGCGTAGATTCGGGTGTGCCCCACCCTACGGCTGCTCGTTTCAGAATATTCTGCGCGGCGTTCAGATCTCGCGGGACAGTGTATCCGCAGACCGGGCAGGAATGGGTTCGCTGCGCGAGATCCTTCTTTTCGCGGTGCCCGCAGAGGAAACAGTCCTGGGTCGTGTAGGCCGGATCGACCAGATGCACATACGTACCAGCATTCGCAGCTTTGTAGCGTATGAACTCCCGGGCCTTGTACCACGCGGCATCGAGAATAGATCTGGATCTGCCGCGGAGTTTCGCGTCCAGCGATTCGACCATCGGTTTGATGTTCAGGTGTTCCAGCGCGATGTGATCATATCGATCAACATAGTATCGGCTCCACTTATGCAGGAAGTCGTTCCTCCGGTTCTCCACCTGCTCGTGGATCCGGGCAACCCTGACCCGTTGCTTGCGGCGGTTCCTGCTCCCCTTCACGGCCCGCGATAATTTCTTCTGAGCGCGACGGAGCCGCTTCGCAGACTTCCTGACGTTGTGCGGATGCGGGAAGACCACACCATCGGTGTCGGTGGAGAAGTTCTCCAGATTCAGGTCGATCCCGACCGCCCGGGTGCCGGCAGTCGGCTCCGGGGTATCGGGGGTCTCGGAAACGACCGCCACGAACCACTGGTGAGCCGGGGTATGTTTGACCACGATCTGCTTGATTCTGCCCGGTACCGGGCGGCTGAGCTCGATCCGCAGCTCCCCGATCTTGCTCAGCCAGAGACGGTTCCCCGTGAGTTTGAACCCGGTCGAATCATACTCCATCGAGTGAACCCACTTCTTCCGGAGCTTGCCGACCTTTCTTCCCTTCGCCTTCATCGCTCGCAGAGCGCTGAGGCTGTGGGTTATCCGGTGGATCACTTTCTGCAGAACGTGGCTCTGTACGTCCTTGAGTTCGGGATACTGCTTCTTGAGGTCGGGGAGACAAGAATCACGGAATACGTTGTTCTCAAGACACCAGTTCCGGACAAATGTACACCTCGTAAAGCCGTTGAACAGCCGCCCTGCAACCTTCTGCGAGGGATATGCTCGGTACCGGGTGACGTGCCGCATTCCTGACTCCAGAGACCTGTTGGCACTCACCTGGCTATAAAGTATCCCAGGCGGGGGGATTCGTGAACGGACCAGGGGGTGCAATTCTCCCCACGGCTCAAGCCGGGGGCTTGCTTGCACCCCGAAAACCCCAGTTTTCTGTCAGCCGGTCATCTGCTCGTAGAGCCGCTCGTATGCGAGCACAACGTTGTTCCAGGTGTAGTTCGACCGGACAAGTTCCTTCCCCCGCTCTGAGAGCCGCCGGCAGCGTGCAGCATCGTCGAGGAGCCCGGTGATGGCATGGGCCAGCGCGTGCTCATCCCGGACGGGTACCAGAACCGCATGGTCGCCGAAGTTGTCCCTGAGGCAGGGCAGGTCGGTCGTGATGACCGGCAGGCCGAAGAACATGGCCTCGAGTATCACCGTGGGCATCCCTTCCGAGAGTGAAGGGAGGACATACGCGTCCGAGGATCGGTATGCTGAGACGAGGTCATGGAGCCCCACCTTCCCCGGGAACCGGACATATCCCTCGATACGGTAACCGCGGGCGAGCTCCCGGGCCTTATCCCGGTAATCACCGTCGCCGACGAAGAGGAAGACCAGGTCATCCCGGCCCTGCCCGTGTACGATCAGGTTGATCGCCCGCAGAAGCACGTCGACGCCTTTCCTCGTCGATATCTGCCCGACAAAGAGCACCCTCTTCTTCCCCTCGAGCCGGTGCGCCTCCACAAACCCGGTCGTATCCTCATTGATGTGGGGCAGGAAGTCCTCCGGGCAGATCGCGTTCGGTATGACGGAGATCCTCTCCTTCCTGATGCCGAACGCTGAGACGTAGTCCGCATCCGAAGGAGAGAGCGTAACAACCCGGTCCATCCGGTGGACGAGCCCGTGCTCGACTGTTCTCCGGTAAAGCGTCACGAACAGGTCCTTGAAGGGACTCCCAAACATATGCTGTCCGTGATGGGTCAGAACGGTCGGTGTGCCGCACCTCCGCCGGGCAACGCCCGCGCTCAACGCAGCACAACTGTAGGCGTTATGGGCATGCAGGACATCGGCTCCTGCGACGCCCCCGCCGAGCCTGAAGAAGGAGGGCACAAACGGGTCGTTGAAGGGCCGCGCCAGGCAGGCGCAGCGCTCCACCACGACCCCGTCGTCGGTCTCGACCGGGCTGCCTTTCGGTATGTTCGCGGTCAGGACGGTGACATCGTGGCCCCGACCGGCAAGCGCCCTGCTCAGGTTATGGACGTACCGCTCGATGCCCCCGGTGTGCGGTGGGTAGTAGGGTGTAACCTGGACTATCCTCATAGGAACCCAGTAATGATCCTCATCAGGAGATTTTTCAGCCCGCAGCCCCCATCTCGACCGGGATCCGGGATCTCTTCTCCGGCCAGGATCTGCAGCCTGCGGGTATCGACACCTTCGCCTCTCGTGATGACGACCGGGTCCGGGTGGTCGGTCCGTATAACACCTGTGAACGTGATGTCCCGGCAGCCTTCACTGTAGATTGTGCGGATCGCCCCGCCGTTCCGGCCGATGATATCGAACCGGCTGTCGAGGACCGGGTGCGCCGCTGTGCCGAAGAACGCACCGTTCCCATCGACGCCGGCCGGGTCGATCATCTTCAGACCCTCCGTCACGACCCTCTCTGCCTCGATCGCATAGACCGCATAAGCCCCTGCGTTCAGGCTGGAGCAGTCCTCAAGAGAGACATCGTGTGTATCGACCAGCCGGAACCCCACCCTCGACCCGTCATCGGTGCAGTTGTAGAGGCGGGCTCCCGGGCCCACGGAGAAACCCGCATTCCCGTTGCCTCCGGATACGCAGTTGTAGAGCGTGGTTCCTCCCTGCACCCAGTAGCCTGAACCGAAGTGAAGCCCATGCGACTCCTCTGACGGGTTGTAGAAGGTATCCGGCTTCTGGCCGTTATCCCTGCTTATGCAGTCCCTGAAGATCAGGTTTGTGATCTCAGGAGCATCCTCAACATGGAACCCGGACTCGAACGAACCCTCGGCCAGGCAGCCGGTGAGGACCGCATCGGCAAGGTCATTGTTCTCCGCTATAGCAAAGCCGGTTGTCCACTCCCCGTATGGGGTGAACCTCGCATACCTTCCTGAGTTGACGGCCTGACAATCGATGTAGCGAATATCCCGGATAAGCCTTGGGGACCCCCCGCCGTCGTTCATGAACCCCATCCGCCCGCAGTCGATGGCCTTGCAGCCGACAAACTCGATATCCTCAGAGACGCCATCCTGCACCCAGACGAAGAACGCTCCTCCGCCGAGGGAGGCGTCGACGCGTGCGGTGATGTTATGAACCCAGACGTGGTTGCAGTTGAAGAGAAATATCGCCCCTGTTCCACTCGTCTCAAAATTTCTGAGCGTTATGTTCTCTCCCCGGTATGCGGTGAGCCGGCCGGCTGTCCAGCGGAGACGGGTCAGGGTATCGCCCTTCCCCTCGATGAGGGTGTTGCCGGGCACCACAAGGTTTCCGCTGAGATTGAACGTCCCTTCTGCGAGAACGACGGCTGCCCCTCCTGATCGGGACGCGTCTATGGCCTGCTGGATCTCCACCTGATCGGCAATGCCGTCGCAGGTGTAATCCGCGAGCATCTTTGACGCCTCCGGGCTATCGTGGGCTGCGACCAGTATGGCGTTCTTCTCGGGAGCGTGGCCGGCGTATGTACCGCCTGCCTGGATAAACGCGAGGACGGCCGTCGTGCTCACGCATACCACGAGTAACACGAGGAACCCCGTACACGCCATCTTCCGAATCATACGAACTTGTTCCATCTCCCAGAAGGCGATTCTGCAATACTGCCCCGGACAATAACAACGGTACGACCCGGGGCGCCTGCGCCACCTCCGCCCGCTATATGCCGTTCCTGGCAAACCCGCTCAACAGGCGTGCAGCCCGTGCCTCCTTGACGTCATCGGGAACCTGATCCGGAAGGCGGGAGGCCGCAACCGTCGGCCTCGGAGAGAACCTGAATATATGGGCTTCATCGAGCCGGAGCGGCGGACTGAGGAGATCCAGCGTTGCGGTGAAATCATCCTCCGTCTCTGTCGGGAACCCCACCATAAACTGGGTGTTCAGCCGGATCCGGGGATAGTTCCGGTAGATATCCAGCATGAGCGCCCTCCACTGCTCAGCAGTATAGTGCCGGCCCATGAGTTTCAGGATCCGGTTGCTCCCCGACTGGACGGGTGACATCACCATCTCAATCTTCCCCGAAGCGAAGATGGGTTCCATGTCATCGTAGATCCCCTGGAGATGGTGCGGTTCGATCTGGTTGAGAAGGATTGAACAGTTGCCGGTCGGGCCGATACCGATCAGCTCTTCGAGAAGGTCAGGGAGGCGGCAGCCTGTGTCGACACCGTAACTCCCGAGATCCGTGGCGACCAGCGAGAAACGTTTGTATCCCCGTTCCAGCCCGCTTCGGAACTCTGAGACGATACCCTCGATCGGGCGGCTATGAACCGCGTTCCCGAACACCGGGCGCTCGCTACAGTAGGTGCAGTGCCCGGTACACCCGGTTGCAATAGGAATATAGTAGATCGCTGAGTGTCCCTGCCTGCGGGAGCCGAAGAGGTCTATCCCGCGCTTATAGAGGAGGAGCGCGGTGGTGAGCAGGTCGATGCTATTGCAGCCGTGGATGCTGGGCGCGGCCATGGTTGTCAGTTCATTCTCGGCCGCCGAATGGTCGATGCCTTCCAGAGAGATGCCATTCGCGCCCGGGAGAGAGGTAAAGAGATCCGTATCCATCGGACCGATGATCGGGCCATCATAGATCCCTGTGAGCGCCTGCGGGTTCTGTTTTGGGAGGCACCCCCAGACGATAAGTTCAGCATCCCGCTGCATCCTCCCCTTGAGATCCCCGATGATGCTCAGAGAATGGCCCTCTTTCTCGCTGGTGAGGCCGCATGCGTAGAAGAGAACGATATCAGCATCCCCTATCGCCGGTGCCACATGAACATCCTGAGCGTGAGCGCTCAGGTACCTCTCGATGAATTTTGTCCTGAGCTGCCCCTCGACGCAGCCGTTTGTGCAGAGGAATACTTCTGTCATGGATTACAACGAAGGCCCCCTATAGCATCTCCTCTAGATATACCTTTTGCAGGGAGCAGGATCAACCTCATCGCCTCCGGGTAAAATCAGAGGAACCAGATATCCTGCCGGGATGGGGGGTATCTTCTGGTTCGTCCTCAGGAGGAGCTGACCGTCACAACGCTGCTTCCGGGACAACCACCCCGCGTCGGTTGGACGGGACCTGCCGGGGGAGTCCCCCGGCAATTTGATGCACATGCGAGCCTTCTTCGCCCGGTCGGCTGACCCGGCTACCTTTCGCATGATCTTGATCGCCCCGTTCGCGCCCCATCGATCAGGGTCCCCGGGCCTCCCATTAACCAGCTGCCCCTGCTGCCCTTCTCAAGTATGCAGAGAGCGCCCGGCACCCCGTCCCGCGTCACAGAGCATGGACCCTCCCGCGCTTCCCGAACCATACCCTTATATTTCCCGCTCCGTATTATAGTCGAAAACGCAACTGCCTCCACAGTTGCGTCTTCTCAAATGGTGCTGAACACATCCGTCCAGTGAGAGGAGTGCATTCAGCAGCATACCGAATCTCCGGGGGGGGCTGAACGTGGACACGATCAGGATTGCAATTGTGGGCGTCGGGAACTGTGCCTGTTCGCTGCTTCAGGGTATCGAATACTACCGGGGGAGGAGCGAGGAGGATGCAACCGGTCTGATGCACTGGGACCTCTGCGGCTATCTGCCGTCCGGGATAGAGGTGGTTGCAGCGTTCGATATCGATGCGAGGAAGGTCGGAAAGGATGTCTCCGAAGCGATATTCTCCCCGCCGAACTGCACCACCATCTTCTGTCCCGGTATGCCGAGGACCGGGGTGACCGTCCGGATGGGGCGGGTGCTCGACGGCTTTCCCGAGCACATGCAGGACTACAAGGAGGAGGCCAGGTTCGTGCTCGCCGACGAGGAGGAGGCATCAGGCGAGGATATCATCCGGGCGCTCGAGGACTCGGGAGCCGAGATGCTGCTCAATTACCTCCCCGTGGGGTCGGAGGAGGCCGCACGATTCTATGCCGGGTGTGCGCTCGCGGCGGGCATCGGCTTCATCAACAACATGCCGGTCTTCATCGCAAGCGACCCGGCGTGGGCGGAGAGGTTTCGCGAACAAGGCCTCCCGGTCATCGGCGACGACGTCAAGGCCCAGCTCGGCGCGACGATCACCCACCGGGTCCTCGCCGACCTCTTCCGGCAGCGGGGTGTGAAACTTGACCGGACCTACCAGTTGAACACCGGTGGCAACACGGATTTTTTGAATATGCTCAATCGCGACCGCCTCGCCTCAAAGAGGAGATCAAAGACCGAAGCGGTGCAGTCGATCCTCGAAAAACCCCTCGACGATGATGATATTCATATCGGCCCAAGCGACTACGTCTGCTGGCAGAAGGACAACAAGGTCTGCTTTCTCCGCATGGAAGGAAGGCTCTTTGGGGACGTCCCCATGCACATCGACCTCCGCCTCTCCGTCGAGGACTCCCCCAACTCCGCAGGGATCGTCATCGACGCCATCCGGTGCTGCAGGGTCGCCCTCGACCGAGGCATCGGGGGCGTGCTGACGTCCCCGTCCGCCTACTTCATGAAGCACCCCCCGGTGCAGGTCAGGGACGACGACGCCTGCCGCATGACCGAGGAGTTCATCCGGGGTCTCCGGAACGACTGAAGGCCGACGCATCACTCGATGAGGACGAGCCCTATCGAGGTTATGTTGCCGTGGACGATCTTTCCGTACTCGAGGTCCCTGCAGGGTATGACGTGCAGGTCCCACCCGGCCTTCCGGGCGGTGGAAAAGACGTCCATCCCGGCGCCCTCCATCGTCGGGCGGACGAGGTCCATGTGCCGACAAAGCCTGCGGATGCTCTCGTCGACGACTCCTTCGTGCTCTTCGGCGACGCAGTGCTGGTGTTCACAGTATATGCAGGGATATCCCCCGAACCCGAACGCCTTGGGGAAATCGTCGTAAAAAGCTGTCTTTTCAAGGAAATGCACCGTCGAGTTCACCCAGAGGATGAGGTCGCGGAAGAACGGGTGGAAGTCGAGCGGTATCTCTTCGGGTTTCAGGTCGGGATGCCCCGGCACGCCCTCAAACCGCAGGAGGATGCCGGTGCTGTACTCGGCGAGCAGCCGCCGGGTCTCGGCGGGAGCAGGGGCATACGGCGGGCAGGACATATGTTTCCCGTAGCCTTTGCACCCGAACCGGCACTTGAACCGCACCCACTCCGCAACGACAACGTCGTGGGCCGCTATCCGCCGCGCTTCCGCGCCGCGCTCCCGGGCGAGGGAGGAGAGTCTCCCGATCTCATGCTCAAGCTCGCTTCTCACTGCGCTTCGCCTCAGTGAGGGGTATCTGCTGCATCCGGGTATTTATGGGTAGTGGGGGCTGGGGTTCCGCGGGGGTGGTAAACCCCGGCTCCTCACGCCGACGATTCCCAATCAGCACAGACATCCAGTTGCGGGTCGAGGAGCACGTCGTGCGGGAGCCCCACGAGCGCGACGGCCGCGAGCGCCCCGATGACGCCCCGGCCACCGTGGAGACGGGCCCCAAACCGTTCGGCGGTCGCCTCGGCCGTATCCCGGGTGAGCACCGCCTCTCGCGCGCTCCTCCCGTAGGCCCGGAGGTCTCGCGGTATCCGGAACCCCTGCCGGACGGCTATCCCCCACTCCCGGGACGCCGCCTCGTCGGCGACGAACCGCACGGCGGACTCCTCGACCCGCGCAACCTGGCCGGGCTCCACAGCGAGTTCGATGTAACTGCAGGAGTTCCCGGCGGTCCGATTCTCGAGCCGGGGGTTGAGCATCGCCACACGGTGGCCGATCGGCATGACGCCGTCCAGTTCTGCGAGGTGCTGGAGGAGGGCAAGGGCGAGGGCGAACGTCGCACCCTCGGTCTCGGTATCGGTGTCGTCGATCCCGATGGCGACGTAGACGAGCGCCCGGGTGGTCACCTCGCCCTCGACCACCGGTCCTTCGCGGTGGACGGTGACGCCGCAGACGCCCGCAGCGAGGGACATCATATCGGTGAGCGAGTAGGCCGGGCCTCCTATGCACTTGATCTGCTGGTGGATGTAGTCGCCTTCATGAAAGACGCCGACAATCCCGACCGCCGGCGCGGGGTCGAGCCCGACGACGACGTCCCGCCGCCCGAGGATCGCCCGTTCCCGGAGCAGGGTCCCGTCCCGGTGGACCGACTGCAGGGCGCCGCCGGCGCGGGCATGGTGGAACTCGCAGAAGGCGGCGCACCCCCCGCTCATGCACTCATGGTAGATCTCGACCTCGCTGCCGTCGACGGTGGTGAAGATCCGGCGGCAGGCGCTCTCCGGGACCACACTGCTCGCCGCGTAGTGGGCGGCGTGCCGTCCCCGCTGCTCCTCCGTGAGAAGGACGCATCCCTCCTCGATGAGGCGGTTCACCCAGTCCTGGACGGTGCTCCGGGGGGTATCGAAGGCCCCCGCAATATCGGCCACCGTAAAGTAGCCTCTCTCAAGCGTCACCTGACGCATCAGCCGTAGATACTGTTTTCTCCGTTCAAGAACCCTGGACATGCCGGTCACGGATGTAGAGGAGGTCGCCGATCACGGCGCTGGCGGTCTCAGTGGAACCCGCGCCCTTCCCGATGAACGTGAGGTCCCCGGCGAGGTCCGCCTCCACGGTGACGGCGTTGAGCGTTCCTTCGACGACGAGCGGATGGACTTTCGGGACGATCCGCGGCGATACCCGGAGCACCCCGGCCCCGGGGATGATCTCGCCGATGAGCCGGATGGTGCAGTCGAGGTCTTCAGCGAGCTGCAGGGCGTCGGGCGTGAGGAGAGTGATCCCCGTCCTCTCCACGTCGTCAAGCGTAGTATGCATATCGAGAATAGTGTTTGCGAGGATGACCAGTTTAACGCCTGCGTCGATCCCTTCGACGTCGTAGGTCGGGTCCGCCTCGGCATACCCGAGTTCCCGGGCCTCGGCAAGGGCCTGCTCGTAGGTGAGGCCTTCTGCGGCCATCCTGGTGAGGATATAGTTGCAGGTGCCGTTGAAGACACCGTAGAGCCGGGATATGGTGTTCCCGGCAAGCCCTTCCTGCATGGCATGGATAAGCGGGATAGCGCCGCAGACCGTCGCCTCGTACTTCAGGAGGACGCCGTTTGCCTCCGCAAGATCCCGGAGTTCGGGATACGCGAGGGCGATCGGGCCTTTGTTCGATGTGACGACGTGCTTATGCCGCTGGAGGGCCGCCCGGATGTGGCCCAGTGCCGGCTCGGCGGTCTCCACGTTCGTCGGGGTCACCTCGACGAGGACGTCGTACTCAGCCTTCGCCACCACGTCCGCGGGGCTGACGCCCGGGTTACCGCAGGGGCCGCCGTCCCCCTTCCGGGCAAGCGCCGCTAGAAGGTCGATCCCGCCGGCATCGATGGTGCCGCTCCGCGAGTCGGCAAGGCCGGTGACGATGATATCGAGGTCTTTTGCAAGTATAGCCCGCGCGATGCCCTGGCCGACGGAGCCGAACCCCAGGAGTGCGATCCGCATTATGCATCCTCCAGGGGCTCGATGATGAGGAGATTCTTCTGTTCCGCGACGGCGCGCAAGATCCTGATCGCCCTCTTCATCTCCGCCCGGGTGGTCGAACGGATGGTGATACGGGCCGAAGAGGGAGCGTCGATCGCCGGCATAACGAGGGAGAGTTCCGTCACCTCGGCTGAACCGGTCCTGTCGATCTGGTCGACCGTGTCGGAGAGGTCCGTATGCATCAGGTGCCCGATCATGATCAGCGTGCACTCGTAGAGGAGCCGCTCCTCGCCGATGCGCACGACGCTGACGCCCTGCGCCCGGAGCAGTTCGAGGAGGTTCGGAAGGCGCCCCTCGGGGAGCTCCAGAACGATCTGGACGTCCAGCGTCTCTGTGGCTGTTGAGGTCTCCCTCTGGTGAATAACCGCAATAATGTTTCCCCCGACGGCCGAGATCGGTTTGAGGGCCGCAACCAGCTGTCCGGGCTGGTCCTTCATCTCGAGCTTCATGGATACCTGCAAAAAAACCCACCTGCTGAATAGTTGACCTGCCGGGAAGATAAGCCTTTTACCCTTGAACGGGAGGCGCGCCCAAAAAGATAGGCGGTGAGAGGGGCCCCGTCACCGCACCGACCCGGGCGCCCCGGTGACGATCGAAAGGGCCCGGGCAAACTCCGGGAGGATCTCGGCAGGGATGCCCATGACGAGCTCGTCATCCTCGATGCCGGAGAACCGGCGCGAGCCGTCGCACCCGAGAGAGTAGTTGATCCTGCCGGTGAGATAGGGCTGCGCGGTCGCGTCCGCGCAGACCGACTGGATCCCCGACATCGTGGACTCTATCCGCCCGCCGAGTTGATAGAGCGTGGCCTGCGCGAGTTTCAGCATCGCACGGGGCTGGGCGACGATGATGACGACGTGCGGGTCAAACGGCGTCTTCTCGAGCGGCGCGTAGACCGTCGCGTAGGTCTCGAGTTCCGTGACGTGCGGCACACGCTCGATGGTTCGCATGCAGGCGGCCCAGCTCTCGAACTTGCCGAGTTTGTAGTAGAACTCCCCCGTGCGGAGGCTTTTCGTGAGTTCTTTCAGCCCGAGGGCCCAGCCGCCCCCCATGCAGACGTGTTTGTCGGCGGTCGCGTAGAAGATCTCGCCGTCCAGCCGGGCTCTGCTGACCATCTGGCAGTGGCGGACTGTCTCCCCGACCGGCCCGACCCCTTCGGGGATGCCGTCGGGACTCTTTGCGAGTTTCACCGCGACCGGTGACCCCCGGAGGTCGAGGGCATTCTTGAGCGTCTCTGCAATCTCCGCGTAGGAGACCTCCGTGCGCATCTGGTCTTCCATGATCGTGCTCACTCCTCTGTGGAGATAGTCCCCGCGGTCACTCATAAAATCTTGGTTTGAGGTATCAGAGGTTGCGCAGTTTATGGTTCACCTTCTCGAAGAAGGGTTTCCCGGTATGGACGAAGAGGGCAGACTCGTCGGACTTTCTGACCGTGACCGTAGCCTCCCGTTCGAGTTCGAATGTGCTCTGCCCGTCGATGACGAGGTGCGCCGGCTTCTCGGTCTCGAGGGTGATCTCGAGGTTTCTCCCGGTGCTGATGATGTGGGGACGGGACGAGAGCATGTAGGGCGCGAGCGGTACGAGGAGGAACCCCTCGATCTGCGGGTCGACGATCGGCCCTCCAGCGCTCATGGCGTACGCGGTCGACCCGGTCGGGGTCGATATGAGCAGGCCGTCGGCCCTGAACCGCTCGGCAGGCGTCCCGTCGACGTAGACGCCGAACCGGAGCATCTTTGCCGGCCGGTCGGTGACGATGACCGCCTCGTTGAGGGCGTCGCCGAGCCATCTCCCGTCGACGGAGAGGCTGACCCGTAACCGGCGCTCGACCTGAAACCCGCTTTCATGGGCGGCAAAGAACGCGCGGGCTTCGTCGGGCTCCAGGTCAGCGAGGAAACCCACTTCCCCCCAGTTGATACCGAGGACCGGGGTCTGCTTCTTCATCTGGTGGACGGTGAGGAGGACCGACCCGTCGCCGCCGACGACCACGACCAGGTCGCCGTCGATCGCTTCAAAGGATATGCCATCCCCCCCGAGGTGCCTTGCCGTGCCCTCTTCGAGGACGACGTCATGCCCCAGGCCTTTGAGGTCCCGGGCAAGGTCTGCTGTGTAGCGGAGCGCATCCGCATCGTCGATACGTGATACAAGCACGATCTTCATACGCGGCTTACCTCAGATACTCGATGACCTTGTTGTGCACGACGCTGTTCGTGGCAACGAGGCTCCGCCCGACGGAGACTTCGTCCGGGAAGATGAGCGTGTTCCCCTCAAGGTCGGAGACCGTTCCGCCGGCTTCCTCGCAGACCAGCATCCCCGCCGCCGCATCCGTGACGCGGAGCGTCCCCCGCACGTCGACAAAGCCGTCGATGCGGCCGCACCCGACGTAGCAGAGCTCGAGCGCGGAGGCGCCGAGGAGGCGCCACCGCCGGATCTTCCGGTTGAGTTCCTGCACGCGGGTTGGGTCGAACTTCCGCCCGTAAACGCTCATGGCGCTCTCTTCGAGGAGGGATGTCCCCGAGACATGGATGGGGTGCCCGTCGAGGTAGGCGCCGTGTCCCCGGACGGCGTGGAACGTCTCGCCCGTGGCGAGGTTCTGGACGTATCCTGCCTGCACAATCCCTTCCTCTGCATACGCTATGGAGAGAGCGTAGAAGGGTATCCCGACCACAGCATTGTAGGTGCCGTCGACCGGGTCGAGGAAGATGGTGCCTTTCTCTCCGCCCATATCGGCGCACCCGAGTTCTTCGCTGATCAGGCGCCGGCAGAACGGGTGGCGCGCGAAGTAGTCCACGATGATATCTTCGGCAACCTGATCTATCTTCTTGGTGGGCGTGCCGTCCGCGCCCATCTTCACGCACTCCCCCGCTTCCGGCATTCCGACCATGCCGGCCACTGCATCCCTGACAACCCCTGCCAGGTCGTCGCATGCCCGGATGAACTCCATCAAAGACTCCTCGTGCCTCCTCTCTTTCTACGGTGTATTTATGTAATGCAATCCAGATACATTAAGCACGCGTTTGTTGAGTGTGGGACAATATGAAGGAACAGACAGAAGTTGGAAAGCTAAAAGAGGGACGCTACGTCGTCGTTGATGAAGAGCCTTGCAGGATTGTCTCCATCGCTATATCCAAGCCCGGGAAGCACGGGGCAGCCAAGTCCCGGATCGACTGCATCGGTATCTTTGACGGTGTCAAGCGCTCGATCGTCCAGCCGGTATCGGCGAAGACCTATGTCCCTATTGTGGAGCGAAAGACGGCGCAGGTCATATCGATCGCCGGCGCAACCATCCAGCTCATGGATGTCAAGGACTTTGATATGTTCGAGCTCACCGTAACCGAGGAGCAGGCCAGCGACCTGGAACCCGGCAAGGAGATCGCTTACATATCATCCCTGGGCAAGAAGAAGCTTGAGTGACGTGTTCTGGCTCTCGAAGACGGGCATGCACGAGCTTGCCCATCCCCATTTTGCGGATGCGGATGCGTCCTATGAGGACGCCCGCTACGCCGTCTTCGGTGTGCCCTACGACGGCACGACGTCGTTTAAACCGGGGACGCGGTTTGGACCCCGGGCGATCCGGGAGTTGTCGTTCAACTTCGAGTCCTACGAGCCTTCGACCGGGATCGATCTCGCTGATGTTCCGGTCACGGACCTCGGCGATCTCGAGGTTGTAAAGGTTCCCGAGGCCCTGGTCGACCAAGTGGCCGACGTTACAGGGGATATAGTCCGCGACGGGAAGGTGCCGGTGATGCTCGGCGGCGAGCATACCGCCACAATCGGCGCGGTCAGGGCCGTAGAGCCGGAGGTCTACGTCGTCTGCGACGCGCACCTGGACCTGCGGAACGAACTCGACGGGACGCCCTACAGCCACGGTTGCGTCACCCGGCGCGTCCTCGATACGGTCGAGGATGTCGTCATCATCGGCGCCCGGAGCGGTGATTCCGAGCAGTTCGCGGTTGCGGCGGAGAAGACGCGGCTGTATTCTGCTGATACGGTGCGCGATTTGGGGATCGCCGCCGTCCTCCGGGAGGTGCTCGGGGAGTTCGGCGAGAGGAGGATCTACCTCTCGATCGACGCCGACGCGATCGACTGCTGCCTCACCCCGGGCCTCGGGACGCCCGAGCCGTTCGGGCTGACGCCGCTCGATATCCGGGAGGTCGTGCGGACCCTCGCGCCGCACGCCGCCGGGTTCGATTACGTCGAGGTCGCTCCGTTCGATTCCGGGCAGACGGCGGCGGTGGCGGCACAGATGGTGCGGGAGTTCATTGCGCGGCACTGGGTCGCCGGGCGGTGAAGGGTCGGGGTCTTTTTTTCGGTGTTACGGGTTTCCCGCCGCCATCGTCTCGTCGAAGGCCTGCAGCTGCATTACAACACTGGGGTTCAAGGGGTGCAAGAAAGTTCCCGGGCTTTAGCCCGTAGAGAGTGTCAAATCGGCTAAACGTGATATCCTCCCTCGAAACACCGGGCCCGGTATCGCCACTATGTTTAGTATATCAAACCGCACACGTCTCAACTAATCTGAGGTGAACGTCATGTTCGTCAAGTTTAAAATATTCTATTATGACAAAGGATGGACCGCTCGTGCTACAGATCACGGCATCGTCACCCAGGGAGAGACTATCGGCGAACTCGTCGATAATATCATAGAAGCAACAGAACTCAATTTCGAAGACGAAATCAGACAAGGAGAACAGATCACAATCACCGTTACGACCGAACCTGTACCCGACTTCATCCTTGAACTCGACCAGGCCGACTCCAAACCACTTACTCAACAGTTTGAATGTCAATTCAAAGTCGATCGCAATGTCAAGGCGACCAGTTGTTAGTGGCCTTGCAGTCATCAAACTACTCGAATCTCTCGGGTATTCGTATGTTCGGCAACATGGGAGTCATGTCCAGATGGCCAGACTCGATAAAAACGATGCACCTCCGGTCACCGTCCCTCTCCACAACGAAGTGAGCGTCGGAACCCTCTACGTGATTCTTGATATAGTCTCCGAGGCGACTGACCCTAGTGCCACGTCAAGCCTCAAATGTCGGATACAGACATGCTAGTTTTCACCCGGGCATCATCTGTTTAAACAGCGGAAGGGGACTCTCCGTTTTCACCCGGGCACCTCAGGTCAAGAAGGCGTTCCAGCCAGATAGTTGTATCCAGAAGAAAATTATATCCTATTGGATGGTAAACAACATGCGGATAATAGAGGCATCCGATACGATCTATCAAGAAATTCTCTCGCGTAGAAGAGGCGGGGAACCAATAAGCAAGACCTTAGAGCGTGAATTAATGCAATCAAAGATTGAAGGAGATATTAAAAAACTGGATGCAGATATAGTCCGGAGTGAAAAAACTAAAAGATACTCATCTGAGCAGATGAAGGAACGATTAGGATTATAGATCTCTATGTGAATATCTTTTATGAGCTGTCTTGTAGTCCATAACCATGTGAACCACAACAGACTTATTTTTGTTCCACGTCTGAAATAGTATAAAAAACAGTGTATTTTCTTTGAACGTGCAAACGGTGCGTATTTTCCTTACCCTTCAGTTTCTTTTTACCGCACTGCTGAATATGATCGAATAAATGTTCACCCAGGCAGAAATCAATTTTATCAATAATTTTAGAGAGAAAATCGCCATCTCTACGCTTTATTAGGTTCAGCCTGAACTCCCAGATCCTTAGGCGCATAAATCAAACGCCTCCAGAATCGTCCTGTTCTTCTTACTGACCTCAGAAACCATCATCTCTCCAGAAGATAACTCAACAACTTTGATCTTTTCGAGTTCCAGGAGGAGTTTTTGAACTGAATACTGTTTTATGAGTCCGGTCTCCTTCATCATCATCTGTAACCTCATCCTGAGAACCAACGCCAGGAATGTAATGAACAGGTAACCTCGGAGCGTCTCCTCCGTTCTGAGATTCAAGGGCAGGGCCTTGAGATCGTTCTTCATCACATCGTAACACTTCTCGATAGCGTCTCGTTGCCGATACTGGGTAAGGCACGTGAGCCAGTCCATATCCCCTGAATACAAAAGAATGAATCGCCCCATCCGGTTCACCCGCTGAGTCACTGCTTTTTGCTTGATCGCGACCTCAAACCGCCCATCCGCGAACTTCCAGGTAAGATAGCGGGCATAATGGCCGGCAATCTCCCCCACTACAACATCCGGCCGTTTCCATGCTTTTGGCTGTGCATTCCGCAGTTTCTCAGCGACATCATACAGGTGCCGGTAGAACGAACTTCGTTCATCCTGCTCACGCTGGGGGTCATAGTAGCAGTACCCCTTGACGGTCAACACCCGTGGTTCCTCTTCGAGTTCGTAGAGATGGGATAGGGTGACCGGCATTGCAAATATCGCCTCTTTTTCGTATTTGTGCAGATATTCCGCCTTAGCCACCTGTTTTTGAGCCTTACTCAGCAGTTCTTTCACCGAGGTGAGCTGGAGCGTCGGGGGGATGATGAAGGGGATCTCTTCATCCAGCAGTTCTGCAAGGGATGTCTGAGAGAAGAAGCCCCGGTCGAGGATCAGCCGGAACTGACTGATTCCCCGTGTTTTCAGTCGGCGTAGCATGTTGGCCAATGTTCCGATATCGGCGATGCTCCCGGGATAAAGGTCATACTGGATTGGTATCCCGCGATCCTTATCCATGACGAGGGAGATATTGACCTGAGGTAACCCGTCGCTATCACGATTATACCCGTATTCGAGGAGTTCCAGGAGTTGGGATGAACTGGAGAGGCTTGTAATGTCGTAGAAAAGCGTAGCATTTGGGGTGATAAGGGAAGTGAACCGATCCATGAAAAGGGTTGGAACGTTGCTCTTTCCGAGCGATGCAAGGATCTCACTGAGTCGTTGGCTCGCAAGGGGGAGATGAGGATTCTGGAGGAAGAGGGAGGATCCTTCAAACCAGGTCTGCACGTTCTGGAGTGCAAGCGGCCGAAGAACACGATTATAGGCGAGAGCCAGGACGACATCGGTCTCATCCGCATTCAGGAATTCCTCGAGCGTTGACTGGAGCGACAACTCCTGGGTGATCTTCTGGAGGGGCAGGAGGTTTCCGTGGGTATAGGCACCGATCGGAGCGTCGATGATGGTCTTAGCAACGGGAACCATTGGTTCATCTCGGACCCGGACGGGTTGCCCATCGATGTTCTTGCCGAGGTATTTGGACCGATGCCGGATCTGCTTCTTCTCTTTGTCATAGTAGGGGATATCTTCGTACCAGTACTCCTTGCCGTTGATGGTCTTGATGCGGATCGTGGACTTCATGCCTTCAGGTACAATATAAGCGCATATAATATTAATAGATTATGGTTGGCCTTGGCGGAATCAGGGGGAGTATGAAGTGTAAAAACGGAAATTACAGCAGATAATGGATTTGATGGAGGGGATCTATGCGCTTATAAATCCGGGAGTTGTGGGTTCAGGTGCTTGTCTGCGATCTCCGTATATTCGATTTTATATCTTCCCAACTGTTTTGCTCTCCTTTATTGCTCTCTCTAAATCCTTTTAACCCCACTGTTTTTATCGCCCCTGGCAGAATTACATTCACGGGTAGCGCTCCAGTATATAACTGATAATTGATTTTGAGAGGATCCGACCGAATTACGTTGGGCAACAACCTGTACTCATGACAAAAACTCGCACGGCAAGAGTGTTTCTATTATCAGTTGTTTTTTAGAGCACTACCGAAGATCCTTCACACATTGTAAATACGACAAGCACTTACAATAGTATCATGGCTGCGACGAAGCGGATCCCGGTCTCAGAGGGGGTATGGGAAGACATCTCCGAGCTCAAGCGCCCGGGGCAGACGTTTGATGACCTTCTCGCTCAGATGGTGGAGCAGGAGAAGAAGCGCCGGTTCCTTGAAGAAATGGATCGTATCGAGGCGGAAGGGGATTTTGTGGAGCTGGACTTTGCCGTTCCGGATACTGATTAATCGCAAGGCCCTTGAGAGTATCCAGAGTATCCGTCCGAAGAGTCGACGGATCATCATGGATAAACTGGGAACTCTTCAAGAGGATCCGTTTCCCGGCAGCGGGGGCGATAAGGAACGCCTATATGTTCAGGGACGGGAGGACACATATCGCCTTCACATAAGCCATACATTCACGGCTTTCTATCGCATCTACGAATCAGAAAAAGAAGTTCACGTTCTTGCTGTGATGCCGATAGAGCGGGCGCACAAATGGTATGGGCGTTTCTAACTTTGCAATAGGTCCGGAACGTGTTTTGTTTGGTCTACCGGGACGCGATCATGATAACTTACTGGAATTTGTGCGATTTCCCCGGAAGAGAAGATTTTTCCGGCGGTGCGCACTCAAAGGAAGGCTCGTGGCGCGGCAGACCCGGACCGTCACTCCGAGAGGAGGCGGTCCCGGAGCATCGCCCGGACCCGGGTCCCGCAACCGTGTTCACAACCAAAAGGTCGTCCTGCAACACCCCGTAGACCTCGTCCAGGTTCAGCCGGCAGTAGAGGTGGACCAGGACATTCCTGAATCCTGCGAGGTCAGAGAGCCGGACCCCGAGGTCTTCCGGGATAAGCCCTCGTCACAGAGAATTGCAAAACTCTCCCGGTAGGTCCCGGGCCGCCGGGAGCTACAGGCCGCAACCAGGTGGTTCGCGATATCGATCGATGCCTGGATGCTGACGAGGAGCGCGTGCAGTAATATTGCGTTTGTCCCGATCAGTCCTCAGCTCGGCGAGAGTGATGGATCGGTAGCGCTCCCGGTCCCCGGAGGTGATCGAGGGTCCCTTCATCCTGGACCATTGTCATCATCATCGGCGCCCGGAGCGGTGATTTCGAGCAGTTCGCGGTTGCGGCGGAGAAGACTCAACTATATACCGCCGATACGGTGCGGGAGCGGGGGATCGGCGCCGTCCTCCGGGAGGTGCTCGGGGAGTTCGGCGAGAGGAGTGTCTACCTCTCGATCGACGCCGACGCGATCGACTGCTGCCTCACCCCCGGGCCTCGGGACGCCCGAGCCGTTCGGGCTGACGCCGCTCGACATCCGGGAGGTCGTGCGGACCCTCGCGCCGCACGCCGCCGGGTTCGATTACGTCGAGGTTGCTCCGTTCGATTCCGGGCAGACGGCGGCGGTGGCGGCGCAGGTGGTGCGGGAGTTCATCGCGCGGCACTGGGTTGCCGGGCGGTGAAGAGCCGGGGTCTTTTCTTGATGTTCCCGTCGATGATACGTCTGGTGGAGCGCACCCCCCTCAAAGATCTGGGGGTTATGTCTCCCGGTCCCCGGTACGGTTCCGGCGTCGCCGGCCCGCGAGGACTCTATGCATCTCAAGACCCTGAATACCCGAAGCAGTAACCGTTATACTTGTATATCCACAACTACTCCGTTGTATGCCATCGGTCAGGCGGCCGATCGTCCATGAGTTCGCGGCAAAGGCACGAGAGGCGTGCGGAGACGCGATAGAAGAGATCATACTCTTTGGCTCTGTGGCCCGGGGGGATGATCGGCCGGACTCAGATATCGATATCCTTGTGATTACGCCCAAAGAGGACTTTCATCTTCGTGAATACCTCATGGGACTTGCCTTCGATCTGCTGATGCAGACGGGCGAGCGGCTCTCGGTCAAGGTACTATCCCGTGCCGATGTTGCGGCGCACCGGCAGTATCCCTTTGTTAGAAATGTTCTCTGGGATGGCGTGGCGGTTTAATCCGGGAGATTGTATCATGATAGTAACGTTTGAGACTGGTTATGAAGATGGATACTGGTCTGCCCGCACAATAGGATTCAGTATCTTCACCGATGGAGAATCATTCGGAGAACTGCTTAAAAACATCAAAGAAACCATGATTCTATATTTTGAAGGCGAAGGAGAGCCAGACGAACAGATCACAATCCGGACCCGGACGACATCCCAGGTGCATCCCGTTGCCACATCTTCCGGTTGTTAGTGGTGAGGATCGCATAAGAGTTGTTCTCAAAAAATACAACACCGGGGTTCAAGGGGTGCAAGAGCGCCATGGGCTTTAGCCCGTGGAGAGTATCAAATCGGCTAAACGTGGCATTCTTCCCTGGAACGCCGGATCCGGTATCATCACTACATTTATCATAGGAAACCACACACATCTCAACTAATCTGAGGTGAACGCCATGTTAGTCAAATTTAAAATATTCTATTACGACGCAGGATGGACCGCTCGTGCTACCGATCACGGCATCATCACCCAGGGAGAAACTATCGGCGAACTCGTCGATAATATCATAGAAGCAACAGAACTTTATTTTGAAGATCAAATCGGACAGGGAGAACAGATCACAATCACCGTTACAACCGAACCTGTGCCCGATTTCATCCTTGAACTCAACCAGGCCGACTCCGAACCACTTACTCAACAGTTCGAGTGTCAGTTCACAGTTGATCATAATGCCAAGGCGACCGGTTGTTAGTGGATTTAAGATCGTTAAATTCCTCGAATCTCTCGGTTACACATACCTTCGGCAAACAGGAAGTCATGTTCAGATGGTTACCCAAAAAGGGGACAAAAAATTTTATGTCATCGTCCCCCTGCACAACGAGCTAAGAGTTGGAACTCTATACTCGATACTCGATGAGGTTTCAAAGGCAACCGGGATCCCCCGGAATGAATTGATCGGCGCAATCAGATAGACTGCCCTTATTGTGCGGGTAGTGCGCTAAATTAGGTAATGCTCCAGCATATAACTGGCAATTGCTCACCCACCCCCTTCGTCCCCTGTCGCACCCTTCTCCGTCGACGGGCTCCCGGCGCTCTTTGCAAGGCTCAACACCACCCGACGGTCCGGGGCTACGGCGAGGCGGAGTCCTTCGTCTCCCGGCTCGTGAACTACCACAGCCCCCGGGTGGGGACTCATCGCCGGCACCCTGCCGGCATCGGCCGGGTTCAGCGTAGCAGACCCCGGCCGTCACTCCGGGAGGAGGCGGTCCCGGAGCATCGCCCGGACCAGGTCACGGTACCGGTTGACAACCGGAAGGTCATCCTGCAACACCCCGTAGACCTCGTCCAGGTTCAGCCGGCAGTAGAGGTGGACCAGGACGTTCCGAAAGCCCGCGAGGTCGGAGAGCCGGACCCCGAGGTCTTCCGGGATAAGCCCCTCGTCACAGAGAATTGCAAAACTCTCCCGGTAGGTCTCGGGCCGCCGGGAGCCGGAGGCCGCGATAAGGTGGTTCGCGATATCGATCGATGCCTGGATGCTGACGAGGAGTGCGTGCAACACCATATTCCGTTTGTCCCGGTCGGTCCTCAGCTCGGTGAGGGGGATGGATCGGTAGCGCTCCCAGTCCCCGGCTGCCCCATCCAGTTCCCGGAGGTGATCGAGGATTCCTTCATCATGGACCATTGTCAGGCCCTCGTGAGCAGAACCCGGTCAAACCAGTCGAGCGTCTCCGCATAGTCGAGGTACAGGGAGAGCACGCCTGCCTCGTACCTGACCCTCCTCTCCCGGTCGCGGGAGAACACGAGCCGGCCGCTCTTGATGACCTCATGCTGGAGGGAGATGGGGGCGGTGTTGAGGATCTTCACGTCGGCCTCAAAGCGGTAGCAAAACCCCCGCTCGAGCTCCCGCTCGACCCGCCGCGCGAACCGCATCGCCTGGTACGGGGCGGGTTCTCCGGCGACGAGGATCGCCACATCCACGTCGCCGAAATCCCCCTGCGAGAACGAGCCGAAGACATACCCCATCTCGACCTCGTCAAATCCGGCAAGGATCGTACGGATGGTGTGGAGCACCTCCTCTTTCTCCCCCGCTTCCAGCAGGTGGCGCCGTCTCATACCGTCGTATATCTCCCCGCATCACATATCATCCTTTCCCGCTCAACCAGCAGCCCCTCCCCTTCCCGTCGCGGAGGGCTTCCCCGATCGGCCGGCCCGCGGCGGCGCTCACCGGGAGGTTGGCGCTCCCGCTGGCGGGTGCCCACGCGGGTGGATTTGAGCCGGCAGTAGAGGCTGGTGACGCGACCTCACGCGGAATGCGGCGGGCCAGAGCATGAGCACCGAAAGTGCGAGCGGATGTTTTATCACCTGATAAGGGTGTATTGGGATAACCTTAACTGGCAGATTCACTCTTTCGGGATGAAATTTTGGCGGATTTGATAGGTTATAATCTTCCACCAGACCGCCTCTGCCTGATTCGTCTCAAAACGCTTAATATTAACAATCTGGAACTCTGATCAGCGTGTTTCGTGGGCAAGAAAATTGTTATCGATGCCTGTGTAGCAATTGATCTTGAAATCCCGGAGGTAAGTTTCCTAGAAGCATTTCTACAGTTCTCTGGGAGACGACCAAATATTCATCTCGATTGGGCAAGGAGACCCCCTGCGCAAGCGGGGAGAGGAATTGCCCCATCAGTAATGTTTTTGTATCCTGAAGTCGATACCCTGGTTACTAGCGCACTGACGCCGACTCCTGAAGAGGGGTTTTCAACCACACTACTACTTGCGTATGATGTGCGCTGCTGGGTGAGGAGCAAGTAGCCGGTGATTCCGTGGTTCCACGGATAATCGGTAGGGGCCGTGTCAGCCGGCCTGCACGAATAAGGCTGGTTAAAGCAACCTTCGTGCGAATTCAATTGCATCGTTGTGGTCCCCATGAGATCCTCGTTGCAAGCCCCCTGCGTTAGCGGGGGTAGTTGACATCCACTGAAAATTTTGCTGAGATTCTCTCATTCAGGACGAGGCGACTTCTTGAACTCTCCGATAATGTCCAAATTATCGAGGATGATATGGACCGATTTTCAGTGTTTTCTCAGGAATTGAAAGACCTCCGGTGTCATCTGAGCAAGAAGGATAAACACGTTGTATGTCTTGCAAGAGAACTGGCCGCAGATTATGTTGTTAGCTCAGACCTGATGATTTTCAACGTGGCAGAGAAATACAGACGCTATCATCAACTTAATCACATGTCCCCGTTGACCACTGTCACGCTACTCCAGTATATCTTCCAGAAACAATCTATTGATGCGTATACACTTCTTGAGAAGACTTTAATGTCAAGGGAGAAAGATTACACAATATCCTGAATACGTTCGCAATGAAGCGTCGGGTCACCGTTCCGGTACACGGGCGGAACCTTCCGGCCGGTACGTTCCTGGAGATTCTCAAGCAGACCGGGATTGAGCGGGAGGAGATCGAGGGTCTTTTTTGACACTCTCCACGGGCTAAAGCCTGGAGATTCCTGGTTCATGGACCGGGACTTGCACCGGCCGGATCGGCGGCGTAGCGATCCTGATCTCCTCAAGCGTAGATTTAGGTGTGCCCACCCTACCAATGCTCGTTTTAAGATGTTTTGAGCGGCGTTCAGCCGGGCGTTGAGATATTCCCCCGGCGAACCGATCGTACGCGTGTCACCTTCGCGGTGCTATCCGGTGGGACGCATGCGGTCGATCTCCTCGAGGATAGACTGGATTTCCCGCTTGAGCGCCGGGAGATCGTCCTGTATGGTCAGGAATACTGCCTCGTAGTCTACACCGAAGTAGTGGTGGACAATTTTATCTCGCAGCCCCGCCGCCTCTCTCCAGGGAACCTCTGGATAACCCTCGCGCAACTCAGGGGAGACCTTCTTTGCCGCTTCGCCGATAATGGTCAGCATGCGCTCGATCCCGGCGCGTTCCAGCCGATGGTTCCGGAGGCCTTCCGCCGACGAAATGCCTTCAGAGAACTCCTCGATGCTTATAATGGCATCAAGGATGTGGCGAAGATATGCGGGGTCCTCTGGCGTCATAGATCACCACGGCATCACGGTGTATTGTATCGGCAAGGTATGGGCTCAGGGCGTTCTCGGTGACAAGATCCACGTCTCTCCCGAGAGCATGTCGGAGTTCGTCCTCGATTCGCACAAGTTGGAAAAGACTCTTTTTGTGGACGAACCCGACCAGGATATCGATATCACTTGTTACGCCGGCTTCCCCCCGGGCATAGGAGCCGAAGATTGCGATCCAATCAGCGTCGTTCTGGGTGAGTATACGAACAATTACCTTACGGGACTTCTCTGTCAATCCGCATTCAGCCATTTCGCTCGACCCTCATCCATATGATACTGTCAGTATTACCTCGCCCCATCATCAGCCTTTTGAAAGGTGAAGCGGATCTCTCTGCCGTCGTCGTCGCTGATCCCTTTCCTGATGATACAGTCGTTGGTGAGTGTGAAAAAACCAACTATTTGCCCTTCATATGACACGAGCCGCGTGACCGACAGCCGGGCAACCTGGTTATCGAGCACGTCGTCGATCAGGAACTCCGTCAGATCCGACTCTCGGCACCGGAACGGTGAAATGTCAACATCTTCGTTGAGAAATGGAAAAAGAGGGACATCAAAGGGTAATTTTTTGATTACAACCGCATCTCGCGGGCGAGGATGGCGGCTTCGCGGATCAGCTCGCGGCCGTCATCGGTGTCGGTGGGGTGGTCCAGGTAGTGCTGGAACCGCCGGGCATCTTCTCCCTCCAGGACAAGCCCGAGTTCGATCGGTCTGGCCATCTTCCTTCACTCCTGATATAGTAAGGTATCACGGCGTACCTTAAATGAGTTTTCCTGCTGTTCTCTATCGCGAGGATTACCGGCACCTCCAGGTTACAATGCTTCGTTCACACGTTTGGGACCATCCTCAGGAATTGACACTCTCCCCGGGCTAACGCCTGGAGATTCTTGCTTCGTTGACCGGAACTTGCACCACCAGGATTGGTGGTGTAGTGGTTCTGATCTCCACAAGCGTAGATTCGGGTGTGCCCCACCCTACGGCTGCTCGTTTCAGAATATTCTGCGCGGCGTTCAGATCTCGCGGGACAGTGTATCCGCAGACCGGGCAGGAATGGGTTCGCTGCGCGAGATCCTTCTTTTCGCGGTGCCCGCAGAGGAAACAGTCCTGGGTCGTGTAGGCCGGATCGACCAGATGCACATACGTACCAGCATTCGCAGCTTTGTAGCGTATGAACTCCCGGGCCTTGTACCACGCGGCATCGAGAATAGATCTGGATCTGCCGCGGAGTTTCGCGTCCAGCGATTCGACCATCGGTTTGATGTTCAGGTGTTCCAGAGCGATGAGATCGTAGTGGTCCACATAGTACCGGCTCCACGTGTGCAGGAAATCATTTCTCCGGTTCTCGACCGCTTCATGGATCCGGGCGACCCTGATCCGCTGTTTCCGGCGGTTCCTGCTCCCGAGCACCTTCTTCGACATCCTCCGCTGAGCACGCCGGAGCCGCTTCGCGGCCTTCCTGACGTTGTGCGGGTGCGGGAAGACTTTGCCCTCGGTATCGGTAGAGAAGTTCTCCAGATTCAGGTCGATCCCGACCGCCCGGGTGCCGGTCGTCGGTTCGGGCGTGTCCGGAGTCTCGGAGATGATCGCCACAAACCACTGGTGAGCAGGCGTGTGCTTGATCACGATCTGCTTGATCACGATCTGCTTGATCCGCCCGGGTACCGGGCGGCTGAGTTCGATCGGCACCTCTCCCCGATCTTGCTCAACCGGAGGCAGTTGCCCGTGAGCTTGAACCCGGTCTGCTCGTAGATCATCGAGTGAAGCCACTTCTTCCGCAGCTTGCCGACCTTCCTCCCCTTTGCCTTCAGTCCTCTCAGGGCAATCAGGTTGTGAACGATCTGCTGAACCACGTTCTGCAGAACCTTGCTGTGGACTTCCTTCAACTCAGGGTACTCTTCTTTCAGCTTCGGAAGACAGGAATCCCGGTATACCTTGGTCTCAAGACACCAATGCCGGACAAAGGAGCACCTCGCAAACCCGGTGAACAGCCGCTGCTCAACGGCGTGAGAGGGGTATGCTCGGTACCGGGTGACGTGTCGCATTGCTTGAACCAATAGAGGCGTTGGGCCTCATCAGTCTATACGATATCCCGCGTGGGGTGAAAGTGTACGGACCAGGGGGTGCAATTCAGCCCCCGGCTTGAGCCGTGGGGCTGAATTGCACCCCGAAAACCCCGGATCTGTAAAGATCGGCCCGCTGGCGGATCGAGACCTCATCTGGAGCCCGCCCAACCTGGAGAGCATGTCTTCGGACAAAAATCAGCCTCTACTGCCGGTTCTCCTCGCGATCAAACCCCAATTTCATACGGCTCACCCCGGACATGCAACCTCTCCATGAACGATCGCAAGAGATCATTATCCAGTAACTCCTGGAACAGCACCCAGATACTCCAGACCGACGCGTTCAAGAGGTGATGGTGAATCCCGAAAGTCCCGCCTGCAATGCACTAATCCGTGAACATTTTCTTGACGAGGTCGATAACGGCGGTGGCGAGTGTCAGAGCCTTCTCCCCTTCCTCCCGGTCGAACGCCTCATACGGCAGGCCACCCGGGATCCCGTTCGGATAGCGGGTGGGAATATAATAGAGGTCAAGAGTCCTTGCCCGCGAGACGGTAATAAAGGCATGGTTGAGTGAGGAGGCCCGGGTAAGAAGGTCCGCGACGGAATGGCCGAGCACTCTTTCCTCCCCCGAGAGGTAAAGGAACGCCTTGACGGCCTTCTCTGCGGCCTGCTGGGACAGAAAGCAGACCAGATTATACCTCTCGCCCGCAAAAGTGTACCGCGCATCGTCAAGGTCGCGTTCTGCCTGTTTCAACCATCTGATCCCTTCTTTTCCCGGTTCCCGCTTCATATATCAAAACACCATCCTGTAACGCATTCTTAAGAAAGATCCCCTCAGTCATGGCAGCGAACTCATCCGGAGTGTACACCAGAATATCCATGGCGACACGGGCATCGCGGTAGAACGGCTCCAGGCGCGCTAAAAACTTCTTATCCGTCTCCTGGACGATAATAAGATCGAGATCGCTACCGCAACGGACATCGCCCCGGGCAACCGAGCCGAAGAGGATGATCTTCTTGATCGACGGATCCCGGCTCCAACGATTGACGAACGCCTGTAACTCATCTTCGAGCTGCTGTTTTCGCTCACATGCGGTGCCGGGGACAACCATACATGTTGATCGCGTCGACGGCGCGATAAAGATATCGACCAGTTTCCTAAGAACGGACCTGAGGGCACTTCAGGTCAGGCGCCTCTCGAATGGCCTCTGCAGGAGGAGAGGGCCACCCGGCCTGCCAATGAGATGCATGCATATTAGTAGGTGATCATCCCCGTTCGGGCCATCAGCGATGCGGTCTCCTCAAGTCGCCCGTTTTCGAGTAGGATCTTTTGCCGGAACGGGGTAAGTTTCCGATTTCTTCCGGTATGCCCCATGAACCTGAGCGCTTGGCTCAACGATCCGGAACCAGACCGTAAGGTTGTATCCGGAATTTCCGGCGGAAACGCTTACCCCGCCCCGACTGCCCCCATCTTTCAGTTATCGACGGTGCAGGGGAGTCAAGGGTGTTCCCGCACTCACATACCATAACGCGTTTCCAGAGCGAGGCGCAAAATTGTAGACGAACCGGCACTTCTCGGAGAGCTGCCAGAGCACGCCCTCCTGCTCGGGCGTGACCTGAATCCTGATCTTTGCGGCAACGTGCATCGGAAACTCTCCTGTCGGTTATCACATGAGCGATCTGCAGTTCTTCGGCATAACGATGAGCCGTGCGGGGGGATTCGTGAAACCAAAGAAGGGGCGCCGCTCCCATCCCCCCGCTTGCGCAGAGAGTCTTCCCGCTCATGCCGCCTTCCACCCCGCAGAGATAAAAAAGAGAGACGATCGAAGGGTAATTTTTTGGGTCACACCCGCATCTCGCGGGCGAAGAGGGCAGCTTCGCGGATCAGCTCGCGGCCGTCATCGGTGTCGGTGGGGTGGTCCAGGTAGTGCTGGAACCGCCGGGCATCTTCCCCCTCCAGGACAAGCCCGAGTTCGATCGGTTTCGTCGTCTTCCTCCCTCTCGACACAATCGAGCCCTCACTCCGCCAGATGCTCCTCTTCCAGCAGTTTATGATAGTCCATGTACAGGTGGACCGGGTCGGAGAGTTTACTGGTTGCGCGCTTGAACCCGAACTTCTCGTAAAATCCCACAGATTCACGTTTCGAGTCCACGGTGATGATCCTGCAGCCGACGTACTTGGATAGCGTTATCGTGAGCGCCAAGACTTCGCCGAGCATCAGAAACCCGACGCCCCGGTTCTGGTACTTCGACGATGTCGCCAGCCGGGCAATTTTTATCGCCGGGTATTTCCGGTAGGGTTCCCATCCTCCGGGTCCACCTGCTTCGCATCGATGCAGTCGGCGACGAGGGTGAAAAATCCTGCGATCTCAGAGTCGATATACGCAAGGCGGGTTACGGACAGCCGCTCCTGCTGATACTCCATCGAATCCTCGAGCAGGAATCCGTCCAGATCGGCATGGCCGCAACTGAAGGACGATAGATCCAGATCTTTCGAATGAGGCGAGAAACGGAGTGCCGGGAGAGGCATAGTATGTTCACAGACGCCGGTTTTGCGCTTCTTGTGCCGCGAACCGGATCAGTCTTCGCGCATCGTCCGTGTAGGTGGGCTGCTCCATGTACTCGTGAAAGCGCCGGGCATCTTCCCCCTCCAGAACCAATCCGAGTTCGATCGGTTTCGCCATCGCTATCTCTCCTCTGGATGCAGCATACTGTCCCCGGATACCTCAAATAGGTTTCCCCTCAGTCAAATCTCTCCTCCGTTCTTCATCGCCGTCTTCGCCCGGGCATCGAGCGGGATAGCCAGCGCCTTCGGGCCGTTCGGATTTGCGAGAAATCGCTACCGCCGTCTTGACGACCATATCCAGAAAACGACTTCATGCACAGGAGATTGAAGGATAAAAAGCCGCCGATGCCGGGAAACTCCTTTTGAAAATCTCCAACCGGTTGTTGGAGAATTGACTTGCCCCGGGTATCACCGGCCCGTCGCTCCAAAATCAACCCCTGATATCGCGGTACAGGCCGACCAGTTCCTTGTTGACTGCTCCGAGCACGCCTGGTACCGAGCGGCGCGTAGGGCGTTCTTCGACTTCGAGGAGCAGCGAGCCGTAATCCAGGGGCAGATCCATTTCGTTATATCGTCAACTTATCAAAATTCTTCTCGATCCTCGCCGCCGGTTGCACCGTCTCGACCAGGAGGGTCATCATCACACCCACCTATGTACCTACATACGTCTCCGGCACCTGGATCTTTAAGTGGTAGGCGTCGATGCACCGGGCGTTGATGACGAAGTAGTAGTCGTGGTTTCCCTCATAGAATGTGCTCACCCACTGTTCGTTCCGGAGTTCGGGTTTGTCCTTCATGGCGAGGAACTCGGGGAAGTTCAAGGTGATGATCCGGACGAACCGGTTCGGGTCTTCGGCGTCCATGACCTGGCAGTTGAAGCGCGGGATCTCGTAGTTCGATGTCGTGGTCCCGGAGTAATCGAGTCGCCACATGGGAAACGGTATCCGGACGATCCCGGTGGTCCCCGACCACTTGCCGTCGATCGTCGCGTAGGTCACCCACCGGGTGATGCCGGGCGCGGCCGCCGGCTGCCGCGCGGTCTGGTTCAGGGGCGGCTCCCCGGGCTGGATATGATATTTCGCGGGGTCGACGAACCCGATGCCCCGCGGTTTCCCGTCCCAGGTGGGGACCGGGGTGGGCGTCGGGGTTGCGGTTGCGGGCGGCGCCGTGGGGACGTAGGCGGGCGTCCATGCCGGGGTGACCGTCGGCTCCGGCTCCCCGGGCCACCGGAAGCCCGGCGCATCGCCGGTCATCGCCGGTTTGATGACCAGGGCTATCAGGAGGACGACCGCGATAGCCAGAACGACATATACGAAATCCTGTTTCTCCGCCATACCTGTTCATCTCCACCTGTTGAGACCCGCCAGTGCGGTCACAGCCCCCTGCCGCCCGCACTCCCTGCAGCAGGGGAAATTCGGGATTTTTCCGGCGCGGGCCCGCCTTTTCCGGGAACGGCGGCTATCCGCACAGGTTTTCTGCTCTACGTATCGTTACACCTCCGGTTAGAAATACTTGCCTCCCCGGAGTTCAGGCCGGCAAAAGGGCTGTTACAAGCAAGTATTATCAAAACACGTACGACAAAAATTGCTTTGCAATTAAATAATATTTTATACATGATTGCGCATATACTCCCGTGTAACCGTTTCGGTCCGGATGAGGCGCTCATTCGGACTCCGGTAACAGGACACTGGCGTCAGGTTAAGGTCAGGCCTCCTCCCCTTCAGACTCCTCTCTCGATAA
>ENA-UOOI01000362-UOOI01000362.1-fermentation-metagenome-genome-assembly--contig:-NODE-362-length-59368-cov-48.683493_pt1 | contig 59368 bp, 42 predicted proteins | sample MGYA00245779_ERZ724027 | MGnify/ENA primary metagenome ERZ724027 (study PRJEB28704, sample SAMN03018318) | fermentation metagenome | biome: anthropogenic terrestrial biome; feature: soil; material...
TGAATTTTTCTCCATTTGCTGATTTTAATGCCTTCTCAATAACAGACTTGTCAGATAGATAGGATTGACTTTCTGTATCCAGTAGTTGCTTCACAGGGGTAGGACGCAACATATACTTGTCCAGTATCATCTGTAGTTCATTCGATTTCTCCGCTATATCACCATCTGCAAACATATTTCCCGTTACGGTAACAAATCGGTTTGTTGCCCCTGATACATAGATCTCAACTCCTAGCTTTCTGTTGTTGACATAGTATTTTGCTTTGTCGAAGTCATAGCCTGTGGCCTTAAAGAAAATATGAAGCCCTTTTTCAGATGGACTGTGTTCCATATAGCAACCACTAAAAGCCTCTACAACAATTTGGGTAACAGGCTTAAGCTTACCGCTGCTATCAAAGCAATCATCTAAGTCGATAACACATATGTCATTACCCACCAAAAATCCGATACCATCATAATCACTTATAGCAGCTACCGCCGAACTAAAATCTTTAAATGTACCACGTTGATTTGGTTTTGCCCTTTTTCCTGTTACCGGGTTATAGGGAACTTTGGTTTTTCTACCACTTCGTTCTTCATATTTCCAACAGCAAAACTGTGGCTTATCTTTAAGCATCTGCGGCAAGTTTTCATATTGTATATTCAGTTATTTCACCTCCTTGCCTGTTAAAAATGAGCCGAAATGCTACTGTTCCAGAGGGTTTGCCTTGTTTGACACAACCTCGTTATCTTTCAAGGAATACGCTCGGAATTATCGTCATGGCATATTCTGCTTGAAGTATCTCTTGCGTTTCGGGGTATTCAGTTGTCAAGGAGCAGTGAGAGAAAAACTATGCTTTCGTTGGGGGATTATTTTTCCTCTCACCTTATAGCCACGGTAGGGCACATTAGTTGAGGATTTTCCAAAAATAATTTTCTTCCTCATCCATAAGCGAAGAATTCTATTGATTCGAACCCCTTAAAATAAAAAAACAGCCTGTCTATTTGCCAGAAAAGACGGCTGTAATGCATATGCTTTTGCTCAAATTTGAGCGAAAGTGGTATTAAATTTAAGAAGGCTGAATGTTATAACTTTGACTTTGGTTTTACAAATAGACTTACAGACTTTTTTGTCTAAAAGTATTTATTTAAATAATAATCAAAATAAAGGCATACACAACTATCATTATCTTTATTAACATTGTAAAATTACTTCACAAACACAGAATTATCATGTTATTTTTGAAGAAAATGTGCTATAATGGAAAAAACATATATAAAGAGGTGACCAAGATGACCGTTAGCTATAAAAAGCTTTGGAAATTGTTGATTGACCGCGATATGAAGAAGAAAGATTTACAAGCTGCTGCGGGAATAAGTCCATCGTCAATTTCAAAGCTTTCTAAAAACGAATATGTCAGTATGGACGTTCTTGTAAAGGTTTGTACGGCACTTGGCGTTGATTTTAAAGATATCATGGAATTAGTGCCTAATATGGTTGAAGAAAGGGAGTAGAGTTATGGAAAATAACAGAAAAGAACAGGAACGGGCGGAATTACACCGCACGATATGGAATATGGCAAATGATCTAAGAGGCAGTGTAGATGGATGGGACTTTAAGCAATATGTTCTAGGTATGCTGTTTTACCGCTACATATCTGAAAATATTACTGCCTATATTAACGCCGGAGAATGGGAAGCTGGCAATACGGAATTTGATTATGCCAAGCTATCCGACGAAGAAGCAGAACAGGCACGAGAGGATTTAGTTAAGACAAAAGGCTTCTTTATCTTACCCAGCGAGCTTTTTGAAAATGTCCGAGCTCGTGCAAAGGACGATGAAAACTTAAATGAAACACTGGAACAGATTTTCAGTAATATAGAAGCATCTGCCCAAGGAACAGAGAGTGAAGATAATTTCAAAGGTCTGTTTGACGATATTGATGTTAACAGCAATAAGCTAGGTAACACTGTAGTAAAGCGTAATGAAAAGCTGGTTAAGCTAATGAATTCTGTTGGAGAAATGAAGCTGGGAGATTACAAAGACAATACCATAGATGCATTCGGTGATGCTTATGAGTTTTTAATGGGTATGTATGCATCCAATGCAGGAAAAAGTGGTGGTGAATACTATACGCCGCAGGAGGTTTCTGAACTCCTTACCCACTTAACATTAGTAGGAAAAACTGAAGTCAACAAGGTATATGACCCCGCTTGCGGTTCTGGCTCTCTACTGCTAAAGTTTGCAAAAATCTTAGGAAAAGAAAATGTACGTCAAGGTTTCTTCGGTCAAGAAATCAACATTACAACCTACAACCTGTGCAGAATTAATATGTTCCTGCACGATATTGATTATGACAAATTTGATATTGCCCTTGGGGACACGCTAACAGATCCGCAACATTGGGATGATGAGCCTTTTGAAGCCATTGTATCAAATCCACCTTACTCCATTAAATGGAAGGGCGACAATGATCCTATTTTGATTAACGATCCCCGTTTTTCTCCAGCGGGAGTATTGGCTCCTAAATCCAAGGCAGACCTTGCTTTTATTATGCATAGTCTTTCTTGGCTTGCAACAAACGGAACAGCGGCTATTGTTTGTTTCCCCGGTGTAATGTATCGCGGTGGTGCTGAAAAGAAAATCAGGCAGTACCTGATTGACAATAACTATATCGACTGTATCATTCAGTTACCGGATAACTTGTTCTATGGTACCAGCATTGCTACCTGCATTATGGTGCTGAAGAAGTCCAAATCAGAAAATAGTACCTTATTTATCGATGCATCAAAGGAATTTGTCAAGGTTACGAATAACAACAAACTAACACAAGAAAATATTGAGACCATTCTTAACGCATTCAAAGATAGAAAAGATATTGAGCATTTTGCTAGGCTTGTGCCAAACAGCGAAATTGCTGAAGAGGATTATAACCTGTCTGTTTCAACATATGTGGAACAGGAGGATACGAGAGAAAAGATTGATATTGTTGCCCTCAATGCTGAGATAGAAAAGATTGTGGCGAGAGAGCAGGTTTTGAGGGAAGAAATAGATAAGATTATTGCGGAAATTGAGGTGGGCAAATGAGTAAGTTAGATGAATTGATTGCTGAACTTTGTCCTGATGGGGTGGAATATATACCCTTAGGAGAAGTGCTAAAAAACAATAATGCTCCTAATAGTATTTCAAAGAAATATTACAAAGATAATGGAGATATCCCAATAATAGACCAAAGCCAAGTGTATATTGCTGGATATACTGATGACGAATCTGCTGTACCACCTATATTGCCTTGTATTATTTTTGGAGATCATACGAGAGTTGTTAAATATGCAGATCGGAAATTTGCCCAAGGTGATAGTGGAACAAAAGTATTTATTCCCGTTACTGAAGATTTAAACACAAAGTATATTTATTATGCTTTTTGCAATATTGACATCCCATCAAGAGGATATAATCGTCATTGGACTATTGCAAAAAACATTAAAATTCCCCTCCCTCCACTACCTGTTCAGCAGGAAATTGTCCGTATTCTGGACAATTTCACAGAGCTTACAGCAGAGCTTACAGCAGAGCTTACAGCAGAGCTTACAGCAAGAAGAAAACAGTATGAGTATTATAGGGATCTGCTATTGACTGATCTTAACGAAGATACTGTTAAATGGATTTCGCTTAAAGAATGCACCCTACCAACATCAAATATAAAATGGTCTTTGGAAGATGAATCAACAACTTACAAATATATTGATTTAACGTCAGTTGATAGAGAACTACATTATATTACTGAAACACAGGAAATCAATAAAAACAATGCACCAAGTAGGGCACAACAAATCGTAAAGGCAGGCGATATTTTGTTCGCTACTACAAGACCTTTATTAAGAAGATATTGTTTAATTGATAGTGAGTATGATGGACAAATATGTAGCACTGGATTTTGTGTTTTAAGGGCAAATACAGATATTGTTCTACAAAAATGGGTTTTATATCACATTGCATCTTCTTCTTTTTATTATCATGTTGAAAAGTATCAACAAGGTGCAAGTTATCCAGCAATATCCGACACAAATGTTAAGGATTATCGGATTCCTGTCCCTCCCATTGAGGAACAAGAGCGCATCGTAGCTATCCTCGATCGCTTTGACGCTCTCTGCAACGACTTAACCAGCGGCATTCCGGCCGAAATCGAAGCACGGCAAAAGCAATATGAATATTACAGAGATAAACTGTTATCTTTCAAGGAGGTGACGGCATGAGCATTTACAACATCGTTGCCAGTACTGATGAAGCAACGGTTGTTGCTGAATATGCAGCTGAATATAATGTCCGTCCTGAAAAGTATCAGAGCGAGGCAGAACTTGAGCGGGAGTTTATCAGGCAACTAACTTCCCAAGGATATGAATATATTTCAGTACACAATGAAGCTTCATTGATAGAAAATCTCCGAAAGCAACTTGAACTGCTTAATGACTTCACTTTTACTGACAGTGAATGGGATAGATTTTTCACAGAATGTATTGCCAATACAAATGAGGGTATTGTTGAAAAAACCAGAAAAATTCAAGATGACCATATCCAGATTCTAAAACGTGAAGATGGAACAACAAAGAACATATACCTTTTGGATAAGAAGAATATCCATAACAATCGTTTGCAGGTTATTAATCAATACGAAGAAGCAGGCGGCAAGCATGAAACCCGATATGATGTAACAATCCTTGTAAATGGACTTCCGCTGGTTCATGTGGAGTTAAAACGCCGCGGTGTTGCTATCCGTGAAGCCTTCAACCAGATAAAAAGATACCAGCGTGACAGCTTTTGGGCGGCTTCTGGTTTATTTGAGTATGTACAAATATTCGTAATCTCCAATGGCACCCATACAAAGTATTATAGCAACACCACAAGAAATGCTCATATCAAGGAACAAAGTAGCAGTGAACGTCGAAGAAGCAAAAAAACAAGCAACAGCTTTGAGTTTACCAGCTTTTGGGCAGATGCAAATAACAAAATTATTCCTGACCTTGTGGACTTTACTAAAACATTTTTTGCCAAGCATACCCTCTTAAATATACTAACAAAATATTGTATTTTTACATCTGAAGATCTGCTCCTTGTAATGCGTCCTTATCAAATAGCTGCTGCAGAACGTATATTATCACGTATTGTAGTATCAACCAACTACAAGAAGATGGGCACAACTGCAGCTGGAGGATATATTTGGCATACAACAGGCTCTGGTAAGACATTGACCAGTTTTAAGACAGCCCAATTAGCTTCTGCCTTGCCTTACATAGACAAGGTACTGTTTGTCGTTGACCGTAAAGACCTAGACTATCAGACTATGAAGGAATATGACCGTTTTGAAAAGGGGGCAGCTAACGGTAATACGTCCACAAGAGTTCTTCAAAGACAATTGGAAGACAGGGACGAAAAAGGAAATCCTCATGAATACAAAATCATTGTAACCACTATTCAGAAGCTGGATATATTTATACGTAAAAACAAACAGCATGATATTTATAAGAAACACGTGGTACTGATTTTTGATGAGTGCCACCGTTCCCAATTTGGTGAAATGCATCAAGCTATCACGAAGAGTTTTAAGAACTACCATATCTTCGGCTTTACGGGAACTCCGATTTTTGCTGCTAATGCCAGTTCAGGAGGTAACCCACTGCTTCGTACAACCGAGCAGGCCTTTGGAGAAAAGCTACATACCTATACCATTGTGGATGCCATCAATGATGGGAATGTTCTGCCTTTTAGAATAGATTTTATCAATACCATTAAGATGCCTGATTACGTTAATGATAAAAAAGTCTATAGCATAGATAGAGAAAAAGCCTTAGCAGATCCACAGCGAATCAGTGAAATTGTTTCTTACGTTCTTGAACACTTTGATCAGAAGACGAAGCGCAATAGTTATTACACATTCTCTGCGAAATGGGAAGAAGCAGATAAGCACAACCCTAAAAAGATGATAGAAAAGCGTGAAACAAGGCGAGTTGCCGGTTTCAACTCCATATTTGCTGCTGCATCCATCCCAATGGCAATCAGATACTATAATGAGTTTAAGAAGCAGATAGCGGAAAAGAACCGTAACCTTACCATTGCAACTATTTTCAGTTTTAGTGCAAATGAGGAGGAGCCAGATGGACTGTTGCCTGAAGAGGATTTTAATATGGAAAACCTTGACCAGAGCTCCAGAGATTTTCTTGAGGCGGCTATCCGAGATTACAATTCCACATTTAGTACGAATTACGATACTTCCTCGGATAAGTTCCAGAATTATTATAAAGACCTCTCTCTTCGTGTAAAGAATCGGGAGATTGATATATTGATTGTTGTCAATATGTTCCTGACAGGCTTTGATGCAACAACCCTGAATACGCTATGGGTAGATAAAAACCTGAGACAGCATGGACTGATTCAGGCTTTTTCAAGAACTAACCGCATCTTAAACAGCGTTAAGACCTATGGTAATATCGTTTGTTTCAGAGATTTGAAAGAAGAAACAGACAAAGCTATTGCACTATTCGGCAATAAGGATGCTGGCGGTATTGTACTGTTAAAAACATACGAAGAATACTATAACGGCTATGATGATAAAGGTGAATATAAGCCGGGCTATGCAGAACTGATTGCAACTCTTACAACACAGTATCCCCTTGGCCAACCTATTATCGGAGAAGAAGCAGAAAAAGACTTTATCCGGTTATATGGAGCAATACTTCGACTCAGAAATATTCTTACTTCCTTCGATGACTTCGAAGGAAACGAGATTTTATCTGAAAGGGATTTTCAGGACTATCAGAGCATTTATATTGACCTGTATCAGGAATATAGAAAAGGTGCTGATGGTGATAAGGAGACTATTAATGATGACATAGTTTTTGAGATTGAACTGGTCAAACAGATAGAGGTAAATATTGACTACATCCTTATGCTTGTAGCTAAATATCAACAATCCAACTGTAAGGATAAAACCATTCTTACGACTATTGATAAGGCTATCAATTCGAGTATTGAACTTCGAAGTAAGAAAGAACTTATCGAGCGTTTTATTGAGCAAGTCAATGTATCGACCAAAGTGGATGAGGATTGGCGTAAATTCCTCCATGAGCGTAAGGAAGCGGATATTACAGCAATTATAGAAGAAGAAAGATTAAAGCCTGAAGAAACCCGCCGATTCATCGACAATGCTTTCCGAGACGGAATGCTTAAAACAACCGGTACAGATATTGATAAAATCATGCCACCTGTATCCCGCTTTGGCGGAGGCAGAGCTGCGAAAAAGCAAGGAATTATCGAGAAGTTAATGATATTCTTTGAGAAGTATTTAGGGTTGGTGTAGCAAATAATCAATACAGCAGATTAAATAAATTGATAGGTTACTATAGAATAAATATTGTGAGGTGAAATGATTGGATAAAAAGCAAAAATCTCCATTTGAGCTATTAAGAAATAAGGCTATTCTAGCTATTTTAGACGGTGATTCTCAATTTGGAGAAATAGATGATGTAGAGATTTCAATGCCTTATTTAAGTGGCCCGACTATAGTAGAAATTTCCCAATTATTTGGACTGTCTGAAACATACGGATGGAATGGAGGAGCATTAAGTAGATGGAATTACTTAGATAACCTTCTTAAGCATGGAATTGAGACTAACCGAATTAATGATATTCTTTCCTATCTATTTTCAAAACAGCAATTTACAGATAAACTTAAAGGGAAAACACCAGATCAGATTGAAGAGATCTATAATTATATCGTTAAGACAGTAATAGAACAGATTAATGGAATACTTTATTTTGGTGGCAATAAACTTACTATCATCAATCAAAGATTTCATATTATTCCAATAAATTCTACGATTAAAGTAACTACTCCTCAAGTAAAAAATATTGATCGAGAATACATTAAAGATATTTCTGAGAGGGCAATGCTTGATGTGGTAAATGGAAGTTATGACAGTGCAATCACTAAATCTAGAACATTATTAGAAGAAGTATTTTGTTATGTTATCGAAAACAAGAATGAAACGCCAACAGACAGTGGAGACATAGGTAGGCTTTATAAGCAAGTAAAAGGGTTATACAATATGCACACAGATAAAAACCTTGATAGACGAATCAATACACTACTTTCAGGTTTGGAAAAAATCGTTTCATCTATTGCTGAGATGAGAAACAATAATAGTGATGCGCATGGTGTTGGAAGTCAAAGAATTAGTATATCTGAGCATCATGCTAGACTTCTTGTAAATTCTGCAATGACTATGGCTGAATTTATACTTTCAGTGGGAAATAATACAAAATAATAAAGAGACCAGCCACATCAAGCCATTAAGTTTAAATGTGACTGGTCTTTTACTTTTGCCCCGCTTGAAGCTGTTCAGTTAAGTTTTTCTTCAATCCCTAAGTGAACGCTTCTTTCCAGGTGCTCTTTTTTTGCTTCAAAGTTCAAAATTCCACTGTGAATCCGTCATAGGCTGCCAGGAACCCATTTTCCGAAGCGGCTTTCTCCAGCTGCTCATGGGTCAGTCTGCCGTTATGGGACAGATGGTTCAGGACAAATACCGTATTTTCGTCCACACATCCGGCCGCTCTCATATCGTCCCGCATCACGATGTCATCCTCCAGGCCCATGTGGTATTTCCCGTCCCTGGACCGTCCGGACGTCACATCAAAAAATACGCAGTCCAGATGCGTATTCCGGACCATCTCCATGCTGCGCTCCGGGAGGAAACCGGAATCGTGCCCGTAAAACAGCCGTTTTCCGCCCATTTCGATAATATATACAAAGCATTCGAATCTATGGTCATGCCGCGCCGTCAGGGGGGTCACACGAAGCTCGCCCACCGAATAGGTATGATAGGCCTCCCAATAGTGGACCTTAACGTAATCCCTGCTTGCTTCCGAAGGAAACCAGGGATATTCTTCCTTCAGGGAGCCTGGCCCGTACACATTGAGGCAGGAGCCTTCCGCAGAATAGGCAAACGGCGGCCGCCGATATTCCAGATCGTTGGGATAAAAATGATCCTCATGGGGATGGGTTATAATAATATGCTGGATCTTATGAAAATCAATATGATACCTCAGGGAATGCAGATAGGCATCCATCGGAAAATCAATCAGATATTTGTCGTTGATGATGGACTGTGATCGCGTACGGATCTCCTTGCCGCCGGCCCTCCGTGCGTGCTCGCAGATCGGACAGTTGCAGAATACCCCCGGAATTCCCTCTGCTGCAGCTGTCCCCAGAATTTGAACCTTCATGATGTTTTTCTCCTCTCTAACCACTTGTGCCATATAATGATGTCAGGATTCCGTTCCCGGTTTCCCCCTCCATTATCCACGAATTCCACTGCCTTTGTCAAATCCCTTTTGCATAAATGAGAAAGGGCTTTCCTGTGACGGGGTTGTTTACAATGCAGCTGTCCAGATGATACACCGTCTCAATGTTTTCCCTGGTCAGGACCTGCCAGGGGGTACCCTGGACAACAACCCGCCCTCCGTTCAGCAGAATCAGGAAATCACTGTACCGGGCCGCCAGGTTGAGATCATGCATCACCGACAGGATGGTGCGCTTTCTGTCCTGCGACAGGGAGAGCACCATGTCCATCAGCTCAATCTGATGGTGCAGGTCCAGCTGGGACACCGGTTCATCCAGCAGCATGACGGCCGTATCCTGTGCAAGGGCCCTTGCGACCAGGGCCCTCTGCCTTTCTCCGCCGCTGACTTCATTGATGCTCTTTCCCCTGAAGTCCCAGGTGTTGGTCAATCGCATGGCGTGCTCCGCAGCCGCCATGTCCTCCCGGCTTTCAGACCCCAATCGGCTGATATAGGGATTTCTCCCCATCAGCACAATATCCAGAACGGTAAAATCAAAGTCAATATAGGTATTCTGCGGAACCACGGAAAGCTTCCTTGCCACATCACGGGTGCTCAAATCCATAATATCCGTACCATTCAGGAAAACCGAACCGGCTGCCGGCTCCAGGCTTTTTGCGATATTCCGGAGCAAGGTCGTCTTGCCCGATCCGTTGGGACCAATGATACTGTAAAGTTTCCCTTTTTCAAAGGATAAAGTGATGTCGGAAAGAACCTGCCGGTTTCCATATCTCCAGCTCAGGCCCCGGACCGCCACCGGATATTGCACCAAATCCGCGTTCTTCTTCTGATTCCTGACTCTCACTCACATCACCTTCTTTTTGTTCCGATGCAGCAGATACACAAAGAACGGCGCACCAAACAGGGAAGTCACCACCCCAACCGGGATCTCAGACGGGGGAATCAGATTCCTTGCCAGGGTATCGCACAGCACCAGAAAAATCGCCCCAAACGCCGCGGAAAACGGAATCACCACTCTCTGATCGGATCCCAGTGCCAGACGGATGGAATGGGGCACGATCAGGCCGATAAAGCCGATCACGCCGGCAGTGGAGACGCAGCAGGCGATGATAAGGGAAGAAAGCGCCAGCAGAAACTTTTTCACCTTTTCCACTTCAATGCCCAGGCTTTTTGCCGTTTCCTCCCCGGTGGACATGGCGTTCAGGTCCCTTGCAAAGACAAAGAGAACGGCGGAACCCAGCAGCACCACTGGAAAGAGAATCCTCACCTGGCCCCAGGTGGCCGTCGCCAGGCTGCCCATGGTCCACATGACGATCCGTTCCATCTGGTCCCGGTGAAAGAACATCATGATATTGACCAGGGAGGACAGGAAAAACCCCACTGCCACTCCGGCCAGGATCAGCCCCAGAGTCGGAAGCCGGTTTCCGACTCTGGCAATCCGATAGACCAGCAAAGTCGTCAGAAGAGCTCCCGCAAAGGCAAAAAGGGCGGTCATTCCCATGCCGCTCACCATTCCGCCCCATCCCAGAACGATGGCTGCCGTGGCGCCGGCAGATGCGCCGGATGAAATGCCGAGGATATAGGGATCCGCCATGGGATTCCGAAACATGCCCTGAAAGGTTGCGCCGACGATGGAAAGCCCGGCTCCGATCAGGGCAGACAGGAAAACGCGCGGCAGCCGCACATTCCACAGTATCATACGGGAAGAGGAACGTATGGAACCGGCATCCGCAAATCGGCGCAGCCAGGGAACTCCCGACACCATAATGCGAAGGGATTCCGAAAAGGAAATGTCTGCAGCTCCCAGAGTGCCGGATAAAATCATCAGGAAAAACAGGGCAATCAAAGCGATCAGAAACAGGATCCCATATTGTTTCTTCTTTTGTAAAAAAGTCATGGAAATTTCCTCGATTTCTCTTCTATTTAAAAGCTTCCGGATGAATGTATTTGGCGATTTCCTTCAGACCGTTCGCCAGCCTCGGTCCCTGGATTTCCAGCTTATTCTTGTCCATTTCCAGTATTTTGCCGTTCTTCACGGCATCCAGATCCTGATACCCGTTGGCCGTCTTCAGCTGCTCTTTCTGATGGTCGGCTTTGGAGCAGATCAAAACATCCGGGTTTTTTTCAAGAAGTTTTTCCAGGCTGTAATTCCAGCCTTTTACATCATCGGCTGCATTTTTTCCGCCAGCCATCTCAATCATCTGCCCGACAAAGGTATCCTTTCCGGCAGTAAAATCTCCCAATTCTCCAAATCCCACCACATAATACACACTTGGCTTTTCCTTTCCTTTCACCCGCTTTTCCACATCCGCAACCGTCGTCTTCATATCATCTATGATCCCGGACGCGGCTGCCCGGGCATTCAAAAGATCTCCGATCTTCCCGATTGCCTCATAGGCGCCTTCGAAACTTTCCTCCCCGTATAGTATCACGACCGTCAGGCCGGCATCCTCCAGCTTCTGAAGCACTTCCCTCTGGAAATGGGCGGAAGCGATCACAACGTCCGGTTCCATATCCACAATTTTTTCGATATTGGGGCTCATCAGATTCCCGATGGACTCGATCTGGGCAGTTTCCTCCGGATAATTGCAGTAATCCGTCCGCCCGACCAACTTGTCCTGCTGCCCGAGGGCAAAGACAATCTCCGTAACGGCGGGGGAGATGGAAACCACTTTCTGAGGTTCTTTTTCCAGCGTTACTTTCCGATCAAAGGAATCGGTAATGGTGAAGGGATAAACTGTACTTTCATCCTTGTCCTCCGGCTGTGTGTCTGCATCCCCTTCCGCACTCCCATGTGAGTTTTTCGTTTCCGCTGTTTTCACTCCGCCGGCACCATTGTTCCCCTTTTTATCACTGCCCTGCCCGCAACCGGCCAGCAAACCGGTCAGCATCAGCAGGAAAGCCGTCAGAATGGATATTGTTATAAAGGAATTGTTCGCTTTTGTCGTTCTTTTCATTTCAATCTCCTCATCTGTTCGTCTTCATATTTTAGCCTTACTATTTTAGTCTTCATATTTAGCCTTCATATTTTAGCCTTCATATTTAGCCTTACTCTTTTAGCCTTACTATTTTAGCCTTACTATTTTAGCCTTGCTGTTTTGCTATTCTTTATATTTTTTGTATGAATCCCGCCAGAGGATTCTTTCCGTAAAAATATGCTTCAATCCTCAATGCCCCGCCTGGCGCCAATCCCCCGCTGAAACGGATGCTTCCTTTCCCGTATCTCGGAGACATAATCGGCTGCGTCCACCAGCTGGTCCGGGGCATTCCGTCCGGTCAGAACAAGCTCCAGCCGGTCCGGCTTATCCCGAATCAGCGCCAGAACATCCTCCTGCCGTACCATCCTGGCTGCAATGGCTGCCAGGATCTCATCCAGAATCAGCATGTCCCATTGATCTGTCTTCATTTGCTTCCACGCATATTCCAGCTGCCGTTTCTGAAGAGCCTCCGATTCCTTCCGTTCCTTCTTGCTCATATCCCAGGTAAACTTGCCCATGAATTTGCCCCGGTTCACCATAAATCCTTCTCCCAGTTTATCAATGGCAATCAGCTCTCCGCTTTCCATTCCTTTCAGGAATTGCACCATCAGGACTTTCTTTCCCCTTCCCCATGCGCGGAGTCCCAGGCCAACGGCGGCTGTGGTCTTGCCCTTTCCGTCACCGGTATAAATATGCACCAGGCCTTCCATGTCAACACTCCTTCCTGTTATCCTTATGATCCTTCCTCCATTCTTTCCCCTGGTTATGGAGTTTGTTCCTCCGGCTGGTTGCAGAAAAAAAGACTATACTCCTTCAAAGGGAATATAGTCCTGGTGTGATCGTGATCCCATGCCTATTTCCTTCCCTCCGAAGGACTGCATTTTTCATCCGGGCAGGTCTCCTGGCTGACGGGTCCCTCTCCTCCCTCCTTCCCGGCAAAGGAACTGCCAGTGGATATCGGGATTCGTCTCCGTTCACAGTAGCGGGGGCTGCAGCGGAATTTCACCGCTTTCCCTATTAAACCTTTCGGTACCCTGAATGAATGGCCCAAAAAAAGGGCCGGATATGTTCTGCTTTTCCAATTCTATTCTCATTGCCACATTCCTGCGAGAGTCCCGCCCCAGAAGGCAGGAAAGCTCCGCGGGAACTACTGATCCAATATCTCTCCGACCTTTTGCGATACCTCTTCAACGGGAACCATCGTCTTGATCCGCTTATCCCGGGTGGTGATCTCCACCTGGCCTTTGGCGAGGTTCCGCTTGCTGAGAATAATCCGGACCGGTGCCCCAAGCAGATCCGCATCGGCAAACTGCACGCCTGCCGCTGCCCCCCGGTCGTCCAGCAGGGTATCCCATCTTTGCCCCAGCTCCTGATAAAGACGGAAACCCAGCTCCCGGATTCCTTCGTTTGTATCGTTCAGCATACAGATATGGATCAGCCAGGGAGCAACGGATTTCGGCCAGATCGGCCCGTATTCGTCGTGATTGTCCTCCAGGACACAGGCCAGCAGGCGGCCGACGCCAATGCCGTAGCATCCCATAAGGGGGGTCTGAAGCGTTCCGTTTTCATCCATATACTGCATTCCCATGCTTTTGGTGTACTTTGTGCCAAGCTGAAAGATATTTCCCGCCTCAATGCCCCGGCGTACCTTCAGGGGGCTGCCGCATTTGACGCAGGCATCCCCTTCCTTTACCCTGGCAACATCGACAAACTCCCGGATGTCCAGATCCCTGGGAACACTGACGCCCTTGATGTGGTAATCCTTCCGGTTGGCGCCGCATGCCAGGTTCGTTTCCCCTTCCAGGGATTTGTCATAAAGAACCTGTATGCCTTCCATATTCAGATGATAAGCGCCGATAAACCCAAAGCAGAGATCCACTCCCTCGTAATCTGTCAGGGGATCCACTTCCGTACCCAGTATTTTCTTCAGTTTTACTTCATTGACCTGCAGATCTCCGCGGACAAACACCACTACCGGAATCTTGTTGTCCCTGCGGGAAAATACCGTTGCCTTCATGGTACGGAACTCCGGTATGGACAGAAACTTCGTCAATGCCTCAATATCCCGGACACCCGGCGTGTGAACCTCTTCCATGGGCTGTTCCTCACAAGGCTCCTTCTGAATGCTCGATACCGCGACCTCCATATTGGACTGATATCCGCACTGATCGCACAGCACGATGGTATCCTCCCCTCCGCCGGAAAGATACATAAACTCGTGGGCTTTGCCACCGCCCATCATGCCGGTATCCGACTCAATGGCAATGACGTTCCTCAGCCCGACCCGTTTATAGATCCTGTCATAGGCGTCCAGGACCTTCTGATAATAGGCCTCCAGGTCCTCCTGGGACGTATGGAAGGAATACGCATCCTTCATGGTAAACTCCCGGACCCGGATCAGTCCTCCCCGGGCTCTGGGCTCGTCGCGGAATTTGGTCTGGATCTGATAGATCATAAAAGGATACTGCAGATAGGACTTTGCCTCGGAACGGGCAAGATGGACGGCCGCCTCTTCGTGGGTCATGCCCAGGACCATGTCGTGCCCGCTCCGGTCCTTCAGGCGCAGCAGCTCACTGCCTACCGAATCAAAACGCCCGGATTCCTTCCAAAGCTCTGCCGGAAGCACGACCGGAAACAATACTTCCTGACCGCCGATGGCATCCATCTCTTCCCGGATGATCTGTTCGATTTTCCGGGATGCCCTCCTGGCAGGAGGAAGCAGGGTAAAAATCCCATTGGACACCTGCCGGATATAACCGCCCCGGAGCATGAAGATATGGCTGGCCATAAACGCATCCGCAGGTTTCTCCTTAAATCTCTCTCCCAGCAGCTTACTCAACAACATACTATTTTAAGACTCCTTTCATCCTGCATCCCTTTTTTCAAATGCACCTGTCCCTCTATTCTACAATATATCCATGTTTCCGTCTACCATAAGGAATTATTTCATGATATAATCCAATCTATTATAAATGAGCAGGCGACCGGCAATACTTTTTAATGAAATCCTACCACCTGCGAGACAATGAATCGAAAAGCTCAGGAAATAGAATCGAAAGCTCAGGAAATCCGTCTCAATTGGTAAAGATATAAAAAGATCTGGCAGGAAGCCTTTGATCTCTTAAGGGGTGCGGATGGAAGCGGAAAAGCTGAGTCGAGAAACACTTTCCAAAAAAGAAGCAAGAAGCAAAAGGAAAGGATGAACGGCAGAGTGAAAAATAAATACATCGATTTTACCGTTAAACGCATGCTTATATTCAACGAACTGGTTCGGAGGTACTGGAGCGGAAACCTGAACACGGCAGCGGATCTGGAGGATCTGGCGGTACATATCCGGAAAAAGTACGGCTTTGAAGAAAAGGATATGCCATTCATCAAGAACCATATCCGGCTGGCAATGGGACTGGATCCCAATGGAGAGGAACCATTCCGGGATGAAATGGACTTTGTAAAAAGCTCCGGGACAGTGGCCTCGCCGGTTGTCTCCAAAGTCAGTGACGAACCCTGTGGATACTGCGACAAGGATCCTGCCCAATGTCCCAAATACGAAGCTTCCCTTTACCGGAGGTCCCGGGAAGCCAGTGAAGATCCGGACTGGAATTGGGAAGAGCTAAAATCCTCCTGTGATTTCGGGGCTTTGGCAGAAAAAATTGAATTCCTTCCCCTGGCGACACTTCTGAGAGACGGAAAGACTCCGGTTTATGCCACAGCAGCGCCTGCCATTGTGGGACAGTTCGGAGAGAATGTCTCCCTTGGCCAGCTTCGCACTGCCTGTAAGCTTATGGGGTTTCAGGATCTCATCGAAGTTGCCATGTTTGCCGATATTCTCACCATCCGGGAAGCCATTGAATTTGACCGGCTGGTCAAGACAGTGAAGGACTTTTATCTGACCAGCTGCTGCTGCCCCATCTGGTTCAACATGGTCCGGAAGCGATATCCTGAGATGTACAAGCATATGTCCCCGTCGGTTTCGCCAATGATTGCCTCCGGCAGGATCCTGAAAAAGCTGTATCCGGGTGCAAAGGTCGTCTTCCTGGGACCCTGTATTGCCAAAAAGGCGGAAATCAAGGAGCCGGATGTGGCCGGAGCAGTGGATTATGTATTGAATTTCCGGGAACTGAAGGAAGTCTTTGCTGCCCTGGACATCGATCCTGCCCGCCTTCCGTCTGACGATGTGGATCACGGATCCCTCGGGGGAAGACTGTATGCCAGAACCGGAGGCGTCAGCTTTTCTGTCAAAATGGCGGTCAACCGGCTGAAACCGGAGCGGGTCGTCCGGCTGAAGGCAAAAAAGGTGGACGGTGCAAGGAAATGCAAGGAAGTCCTGGATCAGCTGAACAATGGGGAAGCAATCGACGCCAATTTCATTGAGGGCATGGGCTGCGTCGGAGGATGCGTCGGAGGCCCCAGGACCAATATCGACCGGGAACAGGGAAGGAACTGCGTCAATGACTTCGGGGAAGATTCCTATATTCTGACGCCCTTCGATAACCGGAATGTCATGAAGATCATGAAGCAGCTGGGGCTGGACAGGCTGGAGAATATGGTAAACAATCAGGAGATTGATAAATTACTGACAAGGGAATAAAGTCAACAACCGCCCTCTTTGTGCACTCCCACTGGTGTAAATATAAATCATTGACAAGGGAATAGAGTCAACTGCACCGGAATAAAGGCCGAATAAGGGCTGAATAAAGGCTGAATAAGGGCAGCTACACTGCGTTGAGCTGTGCATAATACCCTCCCAGCTCCATCAGGCTTTCATGGTTCCCGGATTCCACAATGCGGCCCTTTCGCATCAGAAAGATCATATCGGCATTCCGGATGGTGGACAGCCGGTGGGCAATGATCAGCGTGGTCCGGTCTCTCGAGATGTTTTCAATGGACTTCTGGATCAGCTTTTCCGTTTTGGTATCAATATTGGCAGTTGCCTCATCCAGCACAAAGATAGCCGGGTTATGGGCAATGGTCCTGGCAAATGCCAGCAGCTGCCTCTGACCTGCGGAGAAGGTACTCCCCCTCTCCATGACCATCTCATCCATTTTATGAGGCAGCTCATCAATAAAGGCATCCGCACAGGAGAGCTCCAGGGCTTCTGCCACTGTTTCATCCGAAATATCGTTGCTGAGGGTGATATTGTCCCGGATACTGCCCGAGAAAAGAAATACATCCTGCAGCACGACGGAAATGTTCCGGCGCAGATCCTTTAAATTGATATCGTTGATATTGACCCCGTCGATCCGAATTTCCCCTTTCTGCACCTGGTAAAAGCGGGAAATCAAGTTGATGATGGTGGTCTTGCCGGCGCCGGTGGCTCCGACAAAGGCCGCTGTCTGCCCTTTTTGGATCCGGAAGCTGACATCCTTCAGCACCCAGTCCTCTTTTTCATAGGCAAACCAGACATGCCGGAACTCAATTTCCCCCTGCAGTCTTTCCAGGTGCATGCCGGAATCATAATCTTCCAGGCTGTCCTCCTCATTCAGAATTTCAAAAATACGATCTGCTGAAACCACTGCAGACTGAATGATATTGTATTTTTCTGCCAGATCGTTGATGGGATCAAAAAACTGCTTGATATAATTGGTAAAGGCATAAAGAACGCCGATGTCCAGTGTATGGTTCATGATACGCCCCATTCCGTACCATACCAGCAGGGCAATGGCCAGCGAATTGAAAATTTCAATGGCAGGGCGCAGAATACTGTGCAGCATCAGGCGGGTAAGGGATGCCCGATAGTATTCGTCATTCAGTTCCTGAAATTCTCCTTCCTTTTCCCGCTGCATGTTAAAGATCTGCACCAGCTTCATGCCCGATATGTTTTCCGCAAAAAAGCCATTAATGCGGCCGGTCAGACGCTTAATCACCACAAAATTGGCTTTCATTTTCCTTTTCATAAAATTGGTGATCAAAAAAATAAAGGGAAGTACCGCAAATCCAATCAAAGAAAGCTGCCAATCCAGTCTCACCATAATGACCACGATGCCGATCAAAAGGAAAACATCCTTGAACAGATCAATCAAAACGTCCGTAAACATCTCGCTCAATTCTTCCACATCGTTGGTGGCCCGTGTGATCAGCCGCCCGGAAGAGTATTTGTCCAGAAGGGACAACGGCATGCGCTGAATATGGGAAAACACGGTCCTTCGCAGGTCGGTTATGATCTTCTGCCCGACCCAGGTCATGGAATTGATCTGCACGGCGCTGAGAACCGAGCTCCCGGCGATCAGAAGCATATAGAGAGCCCCCATGGCAGGGATGGAAGAAAACCCATGCTGCGGTTTGTCCGCCACCAGAAAATCATCGATAACCTTCTGCATCACCAGCGGTTTGTACAGTTCAGCCCCATTCACCGCTATCACACACACTACACATCCCAGGATCACTTTCCAGTAGGGCCGGCTCATTTTCAGCAGACGCAGGAGGCTGTGCTGTTTTTGCTCAGGATGCTTCATTTTCCATATTCTCCCTTTGCTCTTGCCCGTATTGTTCCTGATACAGCTCCCTGTACAATCCTTCCTGATCGATCAGCTCATCATGGGTCCCCTGCTCAACAATGCGGCCGTGATCCAGAACAATGATTTCATCGGCTTTCCGCAGGGCGGAAATGCGGTGGGCAATAACAATGCCGGTATGGCCTTCCATTTCCCGTTTCAGATTTTTCAGGATTGCTCCCTCTGTCCGGGTATCCACAGCAGACAGGGCATCATCCAGAATGTAAATGGGCGGATGCCTGATAATCGCCCTGGCAATGGAAATCCGCTGCTTTTGCCCGCCGGACAGATTCGCTCCCCGCTCCCCGATCTGCGTTTCAAACTGATCCGGAAATTCCATGATATCCTGATAGATCATGCTGGACTGCACCGCACTTTTAATCTCGTCGTCAGAATACCTGTCATTGAAATAGCGGACGTTCTCATAGATACTGTCGGAAAACAAAAAATTGTCCTGGGGAACATAACCGATGTTTTCCCGAAGTTCCTCCAGGGAATATTCGTTAATGTCCTTTCCGTCCAAAAGGATCTTTCCGGGCTCCACATTGTAAAGCCGCAGCAGGAGATTGACCAGTGTGGTCTTGCCGCTGCCGGTCCTGCCGATGACACCCAATATCCTGCCTTTTTTCAGGTTGATGTTGATATCCTTCAGGGCATACTCCTCCTGCCCGGGATAGCGGAAGGACAAATCCCGGATCGAAAGATTCCCTTCCAGCCGCTCCATGGAACCGGAGGGCGGGATCTCATCCCGGATCCCCGGCTCCACCTCAAAAATCTCGCCAAGCCGCTTATAGGAGGCCATGCCTCTCTGAAAAATGTTGATAATTCTTCCAATGGAAATCACCGGACGCATAATCATGGCCAGATATCCGTTGAATGCAACAAAGTCGCCGAGGGAGATCTCATGAGCCCGGACAAGAGAGCTTCCATAGATCAGATTGATTGTAAAACTGATGCCAAAGAAAATCTGAATCAGGGGAGTTAAAATGGAAGAAACCCTTACCATATTGATGTTGGACTGTTTCATCCGGTCGTTCAGCACATCAAACCGGCCAACTTCATCCTCCTCCTGCACATAGGTTTTGATGACCCGGATACCTGAAATGTTCTCCTGTATCCGGTCGGAGATGGTTGCAAAGTTCTTTTGTACCGTCCGGAACCGCTTCTGGATGGTCCCTCCCAGCCGGACGATAATGAAAACAACGAAGGGAATCGGAAGCAGGGCGAACAGGGTCAGCCTGGTATTTACGGATTTCGCCATGGAAAAGACAGAGATCAGCCCCATACCAAGGCCGTTGAGGATCAGGGATACCCCGGGGCCAAAGCTTTGCCGCACGGCGCCGATGTCGTTGATGGCATAGGCCATGAGATCCCCGGTTTTCCGGTTGTTATAGAAATCAACGGACATTTGCTGAAGATGCCGGAACAGCTTCATCCGCAGAAAACATTCCATGTTGCGGGCATTTCCCATAATGAAGTACCGCCAGATAAACCGGGTGGCAAAGACGCCCAGCGCGGCAAGAAGAATCCGGCCGACATACCGCATCACCTGGTGCGTATCAACGACAGGAGCCTTCAGCAAATCAATGATGATCCCCAGATATCTGGGAGACAATGCTTCCATCGAAACACACAGCAACAGGAAAACAGTGCCCCACAGATAGTTCGTCCAGTACTTCCTCAGGAACTCCGATACAATTCTGTTCTTCATATGGACATCCTTTTGGTTTTTTCCGATTCCTTATTATGAGCCCACACAGATGCACAGATGTCGCTGGAAACCGGCGAATCAGAAACCGGTTCGTCAGCTCTCTTTATTATAGCATAGTGATACGTATAAGTGAATTCAAAATAAAAAAAAGGACAAAAAGACAAAGGGCTTTGATTCCTCCGCAAAGAGGAAGCAAGGCCCTTCTGCATCTGAAAACCCAGGATCCATGGAACCTGCGAATTCATATCACGGCATCACGAACACCCGGTGGTTGCCCCACAGTCCTCACAGACTTTGCAGGTGCCGTTCCTCCGCAGGCGTGTACTGCCGCAGGTGGCGCAGACCTCTCCATAGATCCGGTCGCCCTTGCCATTTTCCTTTTCCTCCCCGTCCGGAACGGGAGGATCCTCTGTCCTGCCTGCAGGAACCGTGCTGCCTTCGGTCTCATCCTCTGAGGTGGCCGTCACCAGGTCATGAGCGGAAAGAACCAGTTCGCCGCCTTGTTCTTCGGGCTTCACCTGACATCTGGAAAAGTCGCCCAGCTCAATGTCAATGATCTTGCTGACCAGATCTGAGATGGAGGTGGCAGACTTGATATAGGGATGCCGGCTGACAAAGCCAGACGGCTCATATTGCTGACCCCTCAGGGTACGGGAAATCTCCTCCGCTGGGATATGGTACTGCAGCATATTGGAAATCGCCTTGGACAGGGAGGCCAACAGGCCTTTTACCACGGTTCCTTCCTTGTCTGTGGAAATAAACAGCTCCGCGATCTTCCCGTTGGGATAGAAATTGACGGTAACATACAGCTCAATATCCCCGATTTTGGCACTGTGCGTAAACCCGGGCCTCCTTCCCCTGGCTTTCTCCCGAACGGGAACGTTTCGCCTGCTTGCCTTGGCCACCTCCAGCAGCTCCTGATAAGTCATATCCTCCAGATCCCTTTCAGACTTTGGCGTAATCCCAGAAGTCAGGGGCTGGCTGGCCTTGGAACCATCCCGATATATGGCAATGGCTTTGGTACCTGTGTTGTAAGCCAGCAAATGGATTCGTTCAATATCCTTCACAGTGGCAGAATGGGGCAGGTTTACGGTCTTGGAAACCGAGCCGGAAATCATGGGGGTGATCGCGGACACCATCAGCACATGCCCCTCCGGTGAGATGGAACGCTTGCCGGTGCCACATCTTCCAGCCGTATCAAAGATGGGATAATGCTCTTTCTTCAGATACGGAGCGCCTTCTATTTTACCATCCAGGATATGGCCGTCCGCATCCTTCCGCAGAATATAGCTGACAATGGCATCGATCTGTTCCTCCGGATATCCCAGATTCTTCAGTGCCGTTTCAATCACCGGGTTCACCATGATCATGGAATTCCCGCTGATCATTTTTTTATAGATCACATGGGCATAAAAGGGCTCAATGGAAGTCGCACCGCAGTCCATGGCAAAGGAAATGGTGCCGGTGGGAGCGACCACTGCTACCTGGGCATTCCGGTATCCAAACTTGGTACCGCTGTCATAGGCAAGATCCCAGCAATGCTTCAAGGCAGAGCTGACATTCTGAAAGCCCGTGGAATCCAGCAGTTCATGATCCACCTTCATGGGTTCATAGCTTAAGCCCTCATATCCGTCGGATCGTGCCCCGGCAACCCGGGAATGATTGCGGATCACCCGCAGCATATACTTCTCATTCAGGCTGTATTTCTCAAAGGAACCGAGCTTCTGTGCCATCAGGGAAGAAACATAATAGGAATAGCCGGTCAGGATGCCCAAAATGGAGGCTGCCAATGCCCGGGCTTCTGCGGAGTCATACGGATACCCTGCCGCCATCAGCAGGGAAGCCAGATTGGCAGGCCCAAGACCGGTGGTCCGAAACAGATGGGATCGCATCGCAATCTGCCTGGTAGGGAACTGTCCCCAGTGAATGGATGCCTCCAGAACCATCTGGACCAGGGCGACCGTATGCATGAAATCTTCCACCCGGAAGGATTTCGTCTCCGGATCGTAAAAAAAGTACAGGTTGATGGATGCCAGGTTGCATGCCGTATCGTTCAGGAAAGCATATTCACTGCAGGGGTTGGTTGCGTTGATCTGATTATGCTTTGCCCATGCCTGACCGTCTTCTCCCGCAGGACAGGTATGCCATTCATTGAACCTGCCGTGGAACTGCAGTCCCGGATCCGCACAGCTGTATGCGGACTGGTTGATCGCGTCCCACAGCTCCCGGACGGGGATTTCCCGGTCCACCGCGGAGTCTACCCTGCCACGCAGGGGAATGACCGCATCGGGATCCTGTTCCAGATTCCGGATCTTTTTCATGGTATCATCGGACAGACGGACAGAATTGTTCCCGTTCTGGCCGGATACGGTACTGTACGCATCACCGTTGAAATCCACATCATAGCCCATCTTGCCCAATGCCCGGACCTTGTCCTCTTCCTTTGCCTTCCAGGTCACAAACTTCAGGATATCCGGGTGATCGTCGTCCACAATGACCATTTTGGCGGCACGGCGTGTCGTGCCTCCGGATTTGATGGCGCCCGCATTTTTGTCAAGGCCTTTCAGAAAGCTCAGAAGTCCGGAAGAATAGCCGCCGCTGGACAACTTCTCCCCTTCCCCGCGAATCGGCGAGAAATTGGTGCCGGTACCGGATCCTCCCTTGAACAGCTTCGTCTCCGTAACGTATTGTTCCGTAATGGACTGGTCCCCCATCAGCTTGTCCTTTATGGAGAGGATAAAGCAGGCGGAGGCCTGGGTCCGGGTATAACGATCCTTGCTCTCCACGACCTTCTTTTGATCCGGATCATAATAATACAGGCCGTCGGGATCTCCGCTGATGCCGTAGGCAAGCTTCAGGCCGGTATTAAACCATTGAGGGGAATTGGGCGCCCATGCCTGGGAAAGCAGCAGATAAACCAGCTCATCGTACAGGATCTTTCCCTGCTCCTCCTCATCGATCAGCCCTTCGTCCTCCAATGCACGGACCCAGAAGGAAACCATGCGGTCCGCCACTTCCCGCATGCTTCGCTCGTGCCCCACCTCATTGGGAACTCCCGCTTTCCTGAAGTAATTCATGGCTATGATGTCACAGGCGTTCTGGGAATACTGGACCGGAAATTCCAGATCCTTCATATCACATACCGCTTTGTTCCTTTTATAATCCATGATCCGGACATCGACGGTCTTCCATTCAAACAGATCATATACGGTCTTGTCAGGGTCTTTCTCCAGTTCCCTGGTAAACCTTCTCACCATCAAATCGTTTATCGTCTTCAAGTGTGTCTTCTCCTCCTTTGTAATACAGCACCATTGCTTCCCGAATGCTCACTTGCATTCCCCGTTGTTTCCATATTTCCACAGAGCGGGTTTCAAGCGCCACGCAGAACGCGTCCTTTCACAAGCCAGGCGGCATGCTTTTTACAAGCTTCCGGCAAAACCCGATTCCTTTCGGCAACGATTTCCCTTTATATACATTATGTAGTGCCCTTATCTTTTTGCGCTATACTACTTATAGTATAATATCATCTGCAGAAATGCAATGGACAGATTTTGCCGTCCGTTAAAAACAGATCATGTATGACTCTCACATGATCCAACCACCCTTGTTATAATCGGCCGCTTCCGGCCATTCTTTATGGAGAATGAGGATATCCCGTTACATCATTTTCGAATCAGGAAATCAATGATGTTTTTAAAAAAAACCCGCAGCTCAGGGACAGCTCAGGAGTTTCCCCTGACGCTTCCCCTTTTGTTCTTTCTTTCTTTTGTTCTTTCTTTCTTTTGTTCTTTCTTTCTTTTGTTTTTCTTTTATTCTTTCTTTATCGGTTCTTCACAGCTGTATTCTCCAGGACATCCGCCACATCTTCACAAACGTCATAAATATCTTCCAGGCCGTCATAGATTTCCTTCCACTTCATAATATCCAGGGCAGACCGGTCCTCGCTGCTGAACAAAGTCCTCGTAATGGATCGGTGAAATACATCGCCTTTTTCCTCCAGACGATTGACTTCAATGACCAGCTTGTTCAGTTTCACGGAGCTGCGGAAGGACTCAAATTCCTTTACCGCGTCGGCCAGCGCCCTGCAGATGGTCACGCAAAGTCCGGACATTTCCTTTGCTGTCTCCTCCACCTGCTGAATGGAAAGGATATCAAACAGATTTGCCACATCCTCCACCCCATCCATCACATCGTCCAGGCCGCTTCCGATGGCAATCAAATCCTCACGGTCAATGGGCGTGATAAAAGCAGAATTCAGCTCATGAACCAGTTTGTGAAGAAGATCATCGCATTCATGCTCGACATCGTGAATCTTCCTGGCCTTTTCGGCGACATTGGTAAAGTCATGCATCATTTCATCCAGCTGAATGGACGCCCGATGGGAGCATTGTGCCATTTGATAGAGTATTTCATAATAATTGGGCTCGTTTTTCCTGCCAAGTTTCATATTCCTTCTCCTCTTCTGTTCACATTTTTTATACGCTTATTTCCATGCGTAAAACAAACAACTGATAAAACGGGTTCCGAAAATCAAAAAATCGCCAGGAACAGCTTTGCCATCAAAAATCCAATCAGGCCGCATCCCGGAAACGTCAGGACCCAGGCATAGACCATATCCCGCGCGATTCCCCAGTTTACCGAGGAAGCCCGCCTGGACGTACCCACCCCCATAATGGCAGTGGTCTTGGTATGCGTTGTGGATACCGGAAGGCCGGTCAGGGATGCCAGGAGCAGACAGGCGCCGGCAGCAACATCCGAAGCAAAGCCCTGGTAGGTCTGCATCTTTACCATATCCATACCCACTTTTTTGATGATTCGCCATCCGCCTATCATGGTACCCGCCCCCATGGTAAGGGAACAAAGAACCATAACCCATATCGGAATTTCAAAGGAACCGCCAGCCCCTCTCTTCGCCATGCCGTTTAAAAACATGGCCACCATAAAGACTCCCATAAACTTCTGCCCATCCTGGGCACCATGCAGAAATGCCATACCGGCAGCTGCACCGGCTTGTCCCTTGCTGAAAAAGGATTCTGCCTTCTTCCGGTTTACCCGCCGCATAAAGGTTTCAATCAGGCGGGCAATCAGAAAACCACCGGCAAATCCCAGTATGGAGGACTCCACCAACCCGATCAGCACCTTGGACCATTCTGCCATATTCACGGCGGAAAGCCCGCCAAGGGCCAGAGCGGCACCGGTGATGCCGGCAATCAGCGCATGACTCTCACTGGTGGGAATACCAAAATACCATGCCGCCACTGCCCAGACAACGATGGCAAACATGCCGGCCGTCAGAACCACAAGGGCATCCTTGCCGGGCTGCGAGCCAAAATCCACCATGTTGGATATGGTGTCCGCCACCTGCGTCGAAATGGAAGTCATAAGCAGGACGCCAAGGAAGTTGAAAACCACAGCGACCAGAATGCCGGTACTCGGCCTGAAAACCTTGGTGGCCACTGCGCTCCCGATGGCATTGGGCGCATCGGTCCAGCCGTTGACAAAAACCACGGCCAGAACCAGCACAATACTGATAATAAATGCTACATTCATCCGTTCACCCCATATTCTATTTGCCGCAAAAAGCGACTATTTTTACAACTAGTACTATACATGGATTCCTGCTCACAGTCAACATCAGACCATGCATACGGGGACAGCGCCTCAGGCTGCGGTCCCGGCTTTCACGGCTGGTATATGCTCCGCATACGGGGAAAGCACGGCTTCTGCCGTGCTTTCCCCGTCGCATTCTGCGGGCATCATTTCAGTTGGCTGGGATGCTTGGAGAAAAAATCCACCCTGGACTCCAAAGTTTTCAGCGTATGCCCTTGCGAAGGATCCATAAAGTCGTACACCGTATCAAAGATCCGGTCCCAGTCCCAGAACTCCTTCCCGAAGTTCAGATAGTCCCGTACCATCTCCGTCCCTTTCGGTGCAATGGGATGCATCAGCACAATGGAGGTACGCAGCATGTGAAAAGCGTCCACAACGATCTGCATCCTGAGATCGCTGTCGTCCTTGTCACTGACTTCCTTCATTCCGCCGGCCCAATACTTGTTGGCATTGCGGATGTACGTATCCATAAGGCTCATGACATTGTGAAACTCATACCGGTACATCAGTCTCTCGTATTCCAGGATGGTCTCCCTGGATTCCCGCAGCACCGGATCGCTTATTTTCCCCACCGGCATCCGACCGTCATAATACTTCTGGCACGTATAGAAGCAGGACCGTGCCAGGCGGTTCAGCACATTGGTGAGCAGGTTGCCTTCCTTGAGCGCCGGATCGCCGTCTCTCTCACCGGCCTTTGGATTCAGCGGTTTTGGCTGAAAGCTGACGCTGCGGATTCCAAGCCCCAGGCCCAGGAAATGAGCCCGCAGCTGTTCCGCCGTATAGTATTCCAGCAGATCTTTCGCCATGGGAGGTTTTACCTTCCCACTGCTGCTGGCCTTTTTGTTCAGGAACAGGATATGACTGTTGGCGACCAGACTGGGCAGCTGCAGTTGCCCCGGATCCGGATGAATGGACGGATGCTTTCCCTGGGTCGCCATAAACATGGCCATCTCCGCCAGACCGTAAAAATAAATATTGTCCTCCCCGATGAATTGATACACCTCTGCATCCGGAGAGCACCACCATTTTTTCCATTCCTCCGCACCCCGGCCCTGCTTCTCCAGCCAGGCCCTGGTAAAGGAAATCGGTGCCCAGAGGGACTCCGGCCATACCCAGAACGTCAGGCCGCCGACTCCTTCCCGCTCCGGCGCAGGAACCCCCCAGTCAATGTTTCCCGTCAGCCGGAAAGGTACCAGGGTTTTCCCTGTACGGTAATAAATCCCGTTTTCTGTCAGAACCGCACAGGCTTTTTCCCGGTCCTTCAGATTATGAAATTCCATAATGAAAGAAGGTTTCTTCTCCTCTTCCTCCACAGTATGATCCGGAATCCGGTCCTTGATGGATTCCACCTGCTCAAAGAACTCCTTTTTTACATAAATCACCGGCGGCCTGAGGAACTCTTCCAGGACACGGATCAGCATGGGACGGGTATTGGAAGCCCGTTTCAGGGAATCCACCCATTCCTGCAGCAGTCCCCGGCAGTCTTCCAGATTGAAATACCAGTTGGTGACATCCCTCATATCGGGCTTCTTTCCCGATAAGGTGCTGATGGGATGGATCAACTCCGCCGGCATGTACTGATGGCCGAGGGAACATTCATCCGCATATCCTTTTTCCGAACGGCACCCTTCAATGGGGCACTGTCCTTCCACCTGCCGCCCGTTCAGAAAGATGCCCAATTCACTGTCATAAAACTGGGAAGTGGTGATTTTGGACAGACAACCATTTTGATAGAGCTTGTCGAAGATTTCCCGGGATACCTGCCTGTGAATTTCCCGGGACCGGCCCAGTCCGGAACCGCCGTAGTAATCCAGGCTGATATCGTATTCCTCCAGAGCCTTCTTCTGCAGATCATGATTATGCGCTACAAAGTCCTCCATGGTCCCATGGAAGGAGCCATTTTCCGTCAATTTGCGGTAATTCTCCAGGATCGGCGATCCATAACAGTCCGTTCCGGAAACAAAAATCACATTGTCTTCCCCGATCCGATCCCGCAGGAACCGGGCAAAGACATCCGCATGGACAAACACACCGCCGATATGGCCAAAGTGCAGCTCCTTGTTGCCATAGGGCATTCCTCCCGTGATCACTGCCCGTTTCGGAAAAACAGGCCGGGCGGTTTCCCCCGTTTTTTCCTGTGCTGTTCTTCTTTCTGCCATCTGAAATCTCTCCTTCTGTATCTTTCAACTTCTGTCCTTCAACTACTGTGTCCTTCAACTTCTGTGTCCTTCAACTACTGCCATTGCCTTGCCGCTCTTTTGTCTTACCTTTGATTCTGCATCAATCCCGGGAAAAGCATACAGTATTGTACCCTCATGCAAAGAAAAAAGCCTCCGCCTCAGGATTTTTTCCTGAGGACGAAAGCTTCCGCTTCGTGTTGCCACCTCTGTTCGCCAATATGTCACCATAATTGGCCTCAGCCGGTATCCATCTTTCCATATCCATACCGCTGTTCCGTAACGGGGAATGCCGTCATAACATCCATCCATACCCTCTGTCATCCAATATCCTTCTACCCAGGCATGGAAATCCGTATGCCGCTCCGAGGCTTGCTTTGGAAAAGCGCCATGCCCCTTTTCAGCATCGGGGGCTCTCTGTGAATGGAGTACTTTCCCTACTCTTCTCTTCATCGCATTTACATTCATTCTGCTTTCATTACGCCGGCTCGTTTGCTCTGCCGGTCATTTACTCTGCCGGTCGTTTGCTCTGCCGGTCATTTGCTCTGCCGGTCATTTACTCTGCCGGCCCAGGTTTGTTTCCAAACCTGCCTTGTCTTATATCGTATCATAATTCCCCGACCCTGTAAATAAGAAAGCTGTCGAAAACCCCTTCGCCTGCCAGAATGGGCGGATGGGCTCCTGGCAGAATGAGCTGTCCCTCACAGGACATCTCAATAACAGTATCAAGAACCTCCAATCGTTTTCGTGTCAGGACGATAGGATTTCTTCCCGGTTTTATTCCTATTTGTCAAAGCGATAAAAGCGAACGCAAATACTCCAATTAAGGATAATATTGTACCTGCTTTGATCCCTGGCGTACAATAGTTTAATTCAATTTTATGATAGCCCTTTGTAAGAGGTATGGCAATAAACATTCCGTTTGCCTTTAGAATATCAACCTTTTTTCCATCTGCCTTCGCTGACCAGCCATCAGAATAACCAATGCCAAGGCACAATATCTTATCCTCTGATAAATTTACTGTTCCTGCAACATTGTTCGTTGTAACCTTGATATTCTCCAGAGGCTCTTTCATCAAGGCCTCAGCCTGTGCAGGAAAATCATTCATTGGCTGTGAAAATACCTCAATGGCATTTAGCTTAAATTTGCCAACTTTCGGCAGTAGGATTGACGCAGTATTTTTCCCATCCTTACTGTACCCAAGATTAACAAGATAATTTTTTCTGCCCAGGCCAAATTTATAGGATTTGCTCATTACCCGGCATGTCTTGGTTACCTTGCCGCTGCTTACCTTCATATAAAAGTTTTCAACCCCTGAATCATCGATATTTAGATTTTTAAGACGTACATAGGTCTCACTGTTTGAAACCTTGTCAAAGGAAATCCGTATTGAAGCATTTTCCTTTGTGACAGTTAAGTCCTTACCATTCCAGGTTACTCCATCCAGTCTTTGTATCCCATAGCTCAGGGGCTTTGTTGTACTTTTCGGTTTACCCTTAGCGTATCTGCGGTCTGTATCAGCAAGAACAACAGACTGCATCATAGCTTCCTGCTTCTCCAAAGCAGTCATATTATTATAGTCTCCCTCAGTAATATATGTAGAATAGGTATATCCCAGCGGAAGAACATATTGATTTTCATATATCGTGTATTTTTTATGATTTCTTTTCCTCTTGCAGGAAGGAATGAATCCAAAGGGTACATACTCCTCATGAACTCCGTCCTGAGCAGATATATATTTGACTGATGCAAGCGCATCCAGAGCAGCTCTATTATCCAGACCATACAGATTATATGCCTGTGCCAGTTGAACATCCTCAAGTGAGTTCAAGCCATTGGAAACATGAGAATTCATTATACTGAAATAGGCTGTAGCACTGGGGTAATCCAGTATCATGGAAGCATTCTGATAATGTCTTGCAATGGAGTCAACACGGTAGAATTCCTTATCAGGCAAGGGCAGAGCAGCCGCAACCTCAGAATTGACATGGTTGTCCAATGCTTTTCCAGTTTTTTTGAACTGAGAGATATAATGATTACCCCTTTCTGAAAACATTAGATTTGCCCCTGCAGATAAGTTTGCGGAAACGAGAAGACAGCATATTATTGCTCCAATTTTCCTGATGGTGCCGGGATTCTCATAAGTTGCCGAGGTAATAGGCAGCCCATTGAATTTAGCCTTTATACTTCTCAAAATAAACTGAATAGTATCCTGCTGGATCAGTAAAAGTATGAATAGACTGATGGACAGGACAAAAAATCCAAATATGGTATAACCATTTCTCACCAATGGATGTACCAGGCCGATAGCTCCATATAGTATCACGACTGCAGAGAATACATGCTTTTCACGTTTATTAAGGTTTTGTATGACCGGCATAATGTATACAACGATAAGGGATATTAGAAAGCTGAATATAAATGTCCACCTGCCGCTTACATAGGAAAAGCCATTGGTGATATAGCCTCCAAAGGGGATCAGGTAGAATAGAAAGCCTATTCGTAAAGCCCATTTTAAGGGCCGATACTGATGATCCTTTCTCATGATCAATAGGATAACAGCAAACATGGCAAGTCCTGCAAGACTTAAAAATTTCCAGCTGCCCGAGGGGGAGACGGAGGCCAAAAATTCACGGAAATAATATCCCGGATTGTATATCAGCAAATTCCCGGGATCAACCCTTGAGTTGCTTCTGGCACTGGTCAAATACCCCATAACAGCGGGTACAAAAATAAAAGCCGACATCATTATGCCTAACCCATATGACAATATGGAATGGGTAAATACTTTAATAAATGGAATCCTTTTACTTCCACTATGAATACTGAAATAGCGAATCAAAGCGTATAGAAACACAAAAATTGTTGCAACATACAAAAAATAGAAGCCATTTACAGCAGCGATACATACCGTTATTATAAACAAATACGGTTTTTGTCCATTGATGATTTTATCAATCCCAATCAGCAAAATTGGAAAATATATCATGGGAGTGATGAATGACGGATGCCTTACTCCAGAGTAAAGTGCATAACCGCAGAATACATAAATCAGAGCCCCTGTTATTACATGCAGTCCTGGCTTCTTCATGTAGAAGCAATACCATGAGAAGCCCAACCCTGCAAGATACATACGCACTACTACCAATGCATTATATAATGCTTCAGAATATCTGACCGGCGTAAAAGCTGATAGAATCAGCAGCGGGTCCCCAAAGCCGTCAAATAAATTAAGCATGGCAATGATATTCTGACCCATGCCAAGATTGAAATCAAACATAGGTATAGAAAAATCACCTGCCATGAAATTCGTAAAAATTTTCCTTAAATACTTTCCTATATAAATCAATGCAGGGTAATGCTGAATGTAGCCGTCATGCCACATGAATGCTTTGCCATTCTTAAAAAAAGCGCTATATCCAAGGCTAAAAATAGCAGCAAACAGAATGGTATAAACATATAAATATTTGATATACTTTTTCTTACCTTCACCCATGGTTATACCCCTTCATTTTTTATCAGGATACATTATACCACGTGAAGACAAATCAGGTACTATACTGAGTAAAACTTAATAGTTCATTTCATGACATCCAAAAAATTCAGAACCTGGTCTGTGAGTGAAAGGACCGATCGTCCTATCCGTTCCGGTATTGATTCCGGAAATCCGTCGGCGTCTGCCCTTTCACCTTTTTGAACACGCGGTGAAAGTATTGATTGTCCTGGTATCCAACCCGGCTGGAGATGTTGCCGATCGGTTCATCCGACTTTCGCAGCAGATAACAGGCCGCCTCGATTCGGACCCCTGTCAGATACTGTGTCAGGGTCTCGCCGGTTTCCTTTCGGAAAAGACCGGATAAGTAATTGGGATGAACGGAAACATGCGCTGCGATGTCTTTCACTGTGATATCCCTGTCATAGTTGGCGGTAATATATTCCCTGGCCCGGGAAATAATGTCCCTCCCGGAAATCTGCTGCTGCCCGGCCTCCGAAGAAGGATCCCCCTGCAGGACTTTCTGCAGGATGGAGACCAGGTCATAGTCGGTGATCGGCTTCAGGATATACCCTTCCGCACCCAGATTGATAGCCTTTTGGGCATATCGGAATTCCGAGTACCCGCTTATGATAACAAACCGGGTGCCAAACTGATTCCGGTTGTCCCATTCCATGAGCTCCAGGCCGCTTAGCCTGGGCATAATGATATCGGTTATCGCAATGCGCGGTCTCTTTTCCTCTATCAGCTTTTTCGCCTCCAGGCCATCGCCGGCTTCGTATATATTGTCAAAAGAAAGACCGCCTTTCTTCAGTTTGGCGATGATTCCTTTCCGAATCCATTTTTCATCATCTGCAATCAGCAGATCCGGCATTTTCCTGCCTCCTTCGTCTATTCTGCCGGGAGACGGATCCATACTTCCGTCCCCTTCCCTTCCTGACTTTCCAGCTGTATTCCGTAAGCCTCTCCGCAGCAGAGCTGAATCCGCTTATTGATGTTGTAAAGTCCGATTCCCGTACCCGTCCTGGCAGAGGCGATCCCTGTCTCCTGGTTATGGATGAAACGATTGATGCCGTCGAGCCTTTCCTTCGCAATCCCCTGCCCGTTGTCCTGAACCAGGATACACAAATAGGAATCCTTCCGTTCCGCATGGATGACAACGCAGCCGTCTGTTTTGTCCCGAAAGCCGTGCCGGAACGCATTTTCCACCAGAGGCTGAAGAATAAAACGCGGGACCCTGCATTCAAGAAGATCCTGCGAAACTTCTATTTTCACTTTTATTTTATCCTCAAACCGGACTTTTTCAATCGAAGTATAATTCTGTATGTGCTCGATTTCCTCCCGCAGGGTGGCAAAGTCCGAATCTGAACCGGACATGTTATAACGGAACATCTGGCCCAGGTTCTGGCTTATCTTTCCGATATCGTCGCAGCCATATACCGAGGCCATGGAATTGATCAACTCCAGGGTATTGTAAAGAAAGTGAGGATTGATCTGAAAGCGGAGTGCCCTGAGCTCTGCTTCCTTTCTCTCTATATTCTGCACATAGTTCTCATTAATCAATTTGTGGAGCCGGACGATCATATTGTTGAAATCATGGTCGATCTCCGCAATCTCATCCCTGCCCGTTACAACAGGCTGTGTTGCAAAAGCCCCGGATTTAACCTTTTCCATCTTATCCGTCAGAACCTTCAGCCTCGCGGACATGGATGCGGAGAAAAGAATACAGATCATGAAAAGGATAATATAGAGGGTCAGACTCATGATAAAAATGGACATGGTGGCTTCCCTCACCTGTTGACGGATGGCGCCGTAATCAAACAGCAAAAGGACAGACCAGCCGTATCTCGCTATTTTTTGATTCAGGATCCGATATTCCCTTCCATCAATCTCCACATGATTTTCCCCATGGGACCATGCATTTTCTATCATTTCCTTTTTGTTCTTCCAGTCATACAAATCCCCTGTCCCATATAACGGATCCCTGTTTTGATCCACTATGGCGAGATTCACATTCTCACTGACCGCCGGAATATTGGTCAGTGCAAAAAAATTGGAAACAAAAGTGTCCAGCCGGGCCAACCCAAGGATATTGTCCGGTGCATATCGGTCCGTGTCCCTTATCACCGCATAAAAGGAAATCACTTTTCGGTCTGCCCAGTCCCGGCGAACATAAAAATTGGTCTTATTGCCCGTATCCAGCATCGATTGAATCCAGGAGCGATCATCCAGCCGATCCACATTCCCGATATGGCTGTGATACAGAACCGCTCGATTGCCGAGAGGATACAGGGTAAGTTCGTTTAATCCGGCAACAAACTTATCGGACAGGTACTTGTTGACATCTTCCAGCAAGGTCACTCTGGCTTCCCGCACCTCATCCGGATTCTTCACCTGCTGCAGGAACGTCAGAAAATCCTGCACCAGATTATTGGAGGATATTTCTCCCATAATGTTGTCATAGAGTGCCAGCTTATATTCCACATTACTCACGTACTGCTGTATTAAGTGCTGATAGGATGCAACGACTTCATCCTCCACTGTTTGCCTTATTTTATTGTAAAAGACCGTGTTGATGATAATCATTGGAATAAATGAGATTACTGTCGTAAAAATAAATATTTTATAGGCTATTTTAAATCCATATTTTCGTTTTTTCATAATGGTTCATCCCCGCTTCTCCATTGAAGTTCCAATAGCCTCTCAGGAATATCCGCCTTTTCCGCCTGTCCGTTCCCAGCACTTTACTGCTTTACAATTCCATTATAGTATGCAGGCCGGTTCAATTCAATAGGATGATATTGGTAAAAAAACCAAAAAGAAAGGGAAGGCATGAACTAACCATACCTTCCGATGCTTTCTCAGGTCAGAATATCAATACCGGACGTCTTTCACCTTCGGAATTTCCTTCTGCATATACTCTATAAATTTATCCAGGCCTGCATCCTTCAGCTTTTTCCGGTAATCGTTCAATATTTTCAGTGCGCCTTCATCCGTGTCCTCAAAGGTCGCTCTCATAAACTCCTTGCCATAATCCAGCGCTGCAGTATTGCTTTCATATTCCTGCCGGTCCGGATAATCCCTGGCGATAAAGTTGGCATTGGTGCCATCGTAAAACTCCAAAGGAGTCACTTCCTTTGCCTTCTCATAATCGGGATCCTCTTTTTCAGGCCACCAGCCCTTTCTGGGATCGGCTCCGACAAAGTTGTCGCCAAATACCAGGCCTTCGTTCACGTAGGCTGTCATGTCATTTTCTTTCTTGTCCTGCCACTCGTCCGTACGCTGGGGCTTGTCGTCCACCATGTTGTAATGAACGCCTTCGATTCCGAAGGTTACCAGCTTCAGGCCTTCATCGCTGTTGATATAATCAATGAACTCCAATGCCTTTTCCGGATTCTTGCATTTGCTGCTCAGAAAGATCGCGGGAGAACCTGTCCGGCCTCTGGATACCTTGGCTGTCACCTGCTTGCCGTCCGCATCCAGGAACGGACCCACTGGAACATATTTCATTTCCGGATTGGTCTTATACAAAGTCTGCCTCATGAAATCCCTCAGGTTGGGATAATGGCCGTTCAGTACCGCCACTCTGCCGGTGGCGATCTTTTCCTTCGCTACCGTGTCCGTCTGGGTATAGGCTTCCGGATCAAACAATCCTTCTGAAACCAGCTTTCTCATGAACAAAACCTTTTTATCCTCCATGGGGTCAAAGATCCAGTGGGTAATTTTTCCGTCCAGATTTCTCCAGTCTGAAACGGTATCCCTGCTGAAGGATCTCATAAAATCGCTGTAGTTCCAGCCATTTCCCCATGTGCCGGCTGTGATCACGGGTTTGCCGTTGATATCCTTGAACCCACCGCTTTTAATCTGTTTCATCAATTCGTACAGCTTTTCCGAGCTGTCAATGCTCTCCGGCTCTACACTCAGGTCCTTCAGAATATCCTGCCGCACCCAAACGTTATAGGCCCATTGGGTCACATCGGCATCGGTTCTGGGAGTCTGCTGGGGAATAATATAATGCTTGCCGTTATAATCCGGATGTTCCAGATCATATTTCTTGTAGGATTCGGAAACGCCTTCCGTCATCATTCTCTTTACGTTGGGATATTTGTCCATATAGGGATCCAGCTCCAGAACCAATCCCTCGGTGGCAGCCTTTCGGATGAAATCTCCCGAACTGCCCGGATTGGTGTCCCAATAAGGAGCGTTTACGATGTCGGGAACTTCACCGGATCCGAAAATCGTACTCAGCTTTTCCCCTTCGTCCGTGGTAATGGTCTGCACATTGAGGGTCACTCCGGTCTTTTTGGCCAGTTCCTTTGAAATCGGATTGTTTTTCATATCCTCCGGAAATTGGGAGGATGCGCCATTCCAGCACATCAGGAAATCCAGCGTGACCTGTTCCTTTCCGCCTTTTGCCGTTTTGGATCCTCCGCCATTGGATGTTTTCCCGTTTTCCTTGCTGCCGCAGCCGGTAAAAGCTGTCAGTGCAAAAAGACAGGCCAGACAAAGGACCAAAAACCGTTTTCGCCGTGAATTCATGATTGAAATCCCCTTTCTTTTTTTGATATTCATTGGATAGCATTGCCTGTGATGACGATTTCACCTGCCGTGTTCACTCCTTGATGGATCCGATCATAACTCCTTTCACAAAATATTTTTGTAAAAAGGGATAGATGCATAATATGGGAACTGTAAGAATAATCAGGAATGTCATTCTCAGGGCTTCCGGAGTCACATTACTGTTCTGGCGAATGGACTCATTTATATTTTCAAACCCATTTGCTCCTGCTGAACTCTCAAAACTTGCTTCACTCAGAAGCTTGTTCAGCAGGGTCGCCGCAGAAACCAGTTCGGCTTTGTTGATAAAATACTCACCGGTAAACCAGTCATTCCAGCTTCCCACTCCGACAAACAGGGAAATGGTGGCCAGAACCGGCATGGACAGCGGCAGAATGATCCGGAAAAATGTCTGCAGTTCACTGCATCCGTCAATCTCTGCCGCTTCGGATAAACTGTCGGGTATGCCGTCAAAATAGGTTTTCATGACAATTGCATTATAGAAATTGTACAAACCCGGCAGCACATAAATCCAGAAGTTGTTGAGAAGATTCATTTTCCGGTATATCACATATTTGGGGATCAGTCCGGCGTCGAACAGCATGGTAAAATAGAAGAACATCACAAAGTATTTCCGCCCGGGCATCCCTTTCTTGGACAGGGCATATGCCAGCATAGCCGTCAAAAATACGGACAGGACCACGGAAAGGACTGTCCGTGCAATCGATATCTGGAAAGCACTGGATATGTTGGGGTTCTGAAACGCCTTATAGTAATTGTCCAGAGTGAATTTCCTCGGCCAGAAGTAAATCCCCCCTTTCAATGCATCATTCCCGTCGTTAAAGGACAGCACCAAAGCATAAATAAAGGGATATAACGTGGTGAAGCCCAGAATCGACAGCAGCAGATAATTGATCCCGTCGAAAATCCGATCGCCTATTGTTCGTCTGTAACCAGCTGCTTTTTCCATGCCTTCCCCTCCTTCACCATAATGACACTTCTGTCGTTTTCCTGGAAATATAGTTTGTCACAACCACCAGGATCAATGAAATAACGCTGGAGAAGAGCCCGATCGCCGTGGCGTACCCAAATTGATTCATTTTCAGACCTCTCTGCAGAACATAGGTGTCCAGCACCTCGGCGACATCCATTACAGGAGGCGTCTGCATCAACAGGATCTGTTCGTATCCTGCATTCAATATCCCACCCAGGTTCATGATGAACAGGATGCCGATGGTCGGACGAATGCCCGGCAGCGTAATATGCCAGGTTTTTGCCCATCTCCCGGCTCCTTCAATCTCCGCTGCTTCATACAGCCCGGGGTCAATGCCTGTCAGGGCGGAGAGATATATAATGGAATTCCAGCCGATGTTCTTCCATATATCTGTCAGTATCACCAAAGGATAGAACAGATTGGGCTTTCCCTGAAAATAAATCGCCTCCAATCCCTTTTGAACCCGTATATCGTTGATCAATCCGTTGGTAGGAGAAAGGAATTTGGACAACATGGTTATGACAACCACCCAGGATACAAAATACGGCATATAGGATACTGTCTGCACCGTTCTTTTGAACTTACTGTTCGTTACCGCATTGATCATGAGGGCCAGTATAATGGGCGCCGGAAATCCAAAAGCCATTTTCAGCAAACTGATTTTCAGCGTGTTCCGGATCACCCGAAAAAACATGGGATCCGACAAAAAATTTTTAAAATACTTGAGCCCTACCCATGGACTGCCCAATATTCCCATATTGTACTTGAAATCTTTAAAAGCCAGGAGAAGTCCGACCATAGGCGTATAGGCAAATGCAATAAACCATATGACGGCAGGCAGTAAAAAAAGATAAATATATCGATATTTCCATATCCTTTTCCGTGTCCCGCTCCTGGACCTTTGACCGATGGAAACAGCGCCAGAAGCAGAACATTCGGCCTTTACTCTTCTACTCATGGTATCCTTCCTCCCTTGAGATATTTCCATTACGAATGACATATATTATTATAGGATATGCCCAATAATATTACATTGGACATAAATTAGTATTTATTGGACAAATCTCATATCTGCCAAATAAAATGCGATATTGATATATCATTTAGACAAAAAAGCCGCAGGGAATCGTATGGCACAATAAGGATCGCCAGGAAGCTTCGCATGACAGAGAAATAACTGAACGTTTCTTCTTTTGCGGAGATTGGAAGAATCCGCAGGCATCCTGCATATCCATATATTAAGATGGGAAGTATCTGTGTAAAAATTTTGTTGAAAATTCTCATAAAATGTATCATAATCAGAATTTGTTCATATTAAGTTCAAACATACCTTGTATAATGAACACTATAAAAACTATATCTGGAATAGGAGTGGGTTTCAATGATGGGATTATCGGAAGAAAAAATTGCAAAATGGGGACAAAGCGGGAAGGCTGCGAAGCTGGTCAAAGCCGCCGGCACCAGGAAGGAGAACCTGAAACTGGCCCTTGCCAAAGCAATGGGCAACGTCAAGGATGAGCAGACTTTCAATATCCTCATTACCTACCTTCGTGACAGAAATCCGGAAATCCGTATTGCTGCCCTGGAATCCCTGGAAAAGATCAACAGCAAAAATGCAATCGAGCATGTCAGAGGCCTGATCAATGATCCTGACCCGAAGGTCAGTGAAAAAGCAAGGAGTGTACTGAAAGCTCTCCACAGGTGATTGGTATATTGTGATCTTCCCCATTATGGGAAGCCGGGACGACCTGCCTGATTCTCTTCCTGGCAGATCATTTAAAAAGGAGCTGCCGCAAAATTTACTGAAAAGTTGATTTTGCGGCAGCTCCCTTTTTATTTTATGGGATTCCTCTTTTGCCAATTTTGCCAATCTGTTGAGTCAAAGTGAACGGAAAGGTTTATAATACAGATATACTACAGGGTTATAATTATAATAGTTTACGGATTCATTCGTAATTCCTCTGTATCTCTGCAGTCATTCCATGAGTACAAAAATTAAGGGAGGTTATCTGTTATGAGAACGATCAAGCTGGGAAAATCAGATCTTCAGGTCCCCACCATCGCAGTCGGCTGCATGCGCATCAACAGGCTGGGCAAGCCGGAAGCAGAGCATTTTGTCCACGCGGCGCTGGATGCAGGTGCAAATTATTTTGACCATGCGGACGTATACGCCGATGGAGCCTGTGAAGAGCGGTTCGCAGACGCGATTCACATGAATGACACGGTTCGTGAGAAGATATTCCTGCAGTCCAAATGCGGAATACGAAAAGGTTCCTATGACTTTTCAAAGAAACATATCCTGGAAGCGGTGGACGGCAGCCTGGAGAGGCTGAAAACAGACTATCTTGACGTTCTGCTGCTGCATCGCCCCGATGCACTGATGGAGCCGGAGGAAGTGGCCGAGGCCTTTGACCAGCTGTATGAAACCGGCAAAGTGCATCATTTTGGGGTTTCCAATCAGAAGCCCATGCAGATCCAATTGCTGCAGAAATACATAAAACAGCCCCTCCTGGCCGATCAGCTGCAGCTCAGCATCACAAATGCCAATATGATTACGCAGGGACTCCATGTCAATATGTTGGACGATCCGGCGGAAGACCGTGACGGAAGCGTCCTCGATTTCTGCCGCCTGAATGATATCACCATACAGCCCTGGTCCCCCTTCCAATACGGTTTCTTCGGAGGCGTATTCCTGAACAACGAAAAATTCCCGGAGCTGAATGCGAAGATTGATGAAATTGCCGCACGATATCAGGTCAGCAACACCACCATCACCATGGCATGGCTGCTCCGCCATCCTGCCAAAATGCAGCCGGTCACAGGGACCATGAATGAGGAGCATCTGAAGGACTGCATCAAAGCCACCGGGATCCGCCTCACCCATGAGGAATGGTACGAAATCTATCTGGCTGCCGGCAACGATCTGCCATAAAGGAAGGATAGGATACAGCATGAACAAATCAATTGACAAGTCAATCCCTGCCACTGTTTCTGCAAACGGAATGCCTCTCCCTGCCCTAGGGCAGGGAGGCTGGCATATCGGGGAAGATCCGAAAAAGGCCCAAAACGAAATAGACGCGCTCCGACTGGGTCTGGACCTGGGAATCAATCTGATTGATACCGCAGAAATGTACGGCGATGGAAAATCAGAGGAGCTGATCGGGAAAGCATTGAGCGGTAGACATCGGGAGGAATATCTGCTCGTCTCCAAGGTTTATCCGTATCATGCCGGCAGAGAGGACATTTTCAAAAGCTGCGACGCGACTCTGAAGCGGCTAAAGACTGATTACCTTGACCTTTATCTGCTGCATTGGCGTGGAAGCATACCTTTATCGGAAACGGTGGAATGCATGGAGAAACTGGTGCAGTCCGGTAAAATCCGACGCTGGGGCGTTTCAAACTTCGATACCTCCGACATGGAGGAACTCTGGAGCCTGCCGGGCGGCAGGAACTGTGCGGTGAATCAGGTTCTGTACAACCTGGGATCAAGGGGAATTGAATACGATCTGATTCCATGGCTGACGTCCCATCATGTTGCAGCCATGGCCTACTGTCCGCTGGCACAGGCCGGCACCCTGCGGAGAACGCACCGGAACCTGCTGCGGGATCCGGTTCTTTTGGGCATTGCTGAAAAGTACCGGATCAGCATCATGCAGCTTTTGCTTGCTTTTGTCCTTCGGCAGGACAATATGGTTGCCATTCCCAAGGCAGGTTCGCCTGCTCATGTCCGGCAGAATGCGGAAGTGCTCCGGCTTTCCATCGCTGAGGAAGACTGGAAGGAAATCAACAAAGCATTTGGCCCTCCCACAGGAAAAACACCTTTGGATATGGAATGAATCCTGATTTTCATACCGGTTTCCGGTTGACTTCAATATATTGGCTGGTGGAACGTTTCCCCTTTTCGTCCGTCAGCTGCACCCGCACAAAGGAATCCGATTTTTTGATTTTGTAGGTGGCAGAGCGGATCGGAGCTGCTGCAGCGTACTGTACCCGATCATCACAGTAAAAGGCATCGCTGTAGAATGTAACAACCTGGGAAGGTTCACACTGCACTTCAATGGTATCCCCGTCTATCGTGATCTGCCGGAAACCCGGTCCCCCTTCCGTGGCATAGAAGTTCCCTGCAAGCAGGGAGGCCATGAGATCTTCCCGGGAGAGGGAGGGCGCCTGCAGCATAATCCACGCCTGAAACGCATCCCGGTCGTAATAATGCGTATCATCCACGCCCAGCAGCATATGCCTGCAGCCTTTTGCCGCACAGACATCCACATATTCCGACGAATCCCCCCGGCCCGTGAAGGCTTCGGAAACACCGCTGTAAATTTCAGTTGCAAAGATGCCGTCCAGTGACATCATGTCCCGGTGGGTAAGCAGGGACCAGGCAGGATGGCCCAGGACGGCAATCCCGCCTGCCTCATGGACGGCCTGTATCATACGGGGAGCCTTGTCCCCCCTGGAATACCGGGCGGCTTTTGTCATACCGACTCCAATAATGTGCCAGGCAGCGTGATTTTCAAAGTCGTTGTCATCCAATTCGGTGCCGCCCAGCAGGGTAAAGCCTTTTTCCTCATTATATTGATAAAACCTGCGGTGATCCGTAATTGCCAGAAAGGAATAACCTTCCTTCCTATAGTATTGGATTGCCTCATCCGGATCCAGATGTCCATCTGAAAGTGTGGTATGGGTGTGCAGATTGCCCCGATACCAGGGAGCATTTTCATCATATAGTTTTTGCAAATCGATTCCTCCAGGAAATAACCTTGTTTATGAAAAGTACATGCTGTTCAAAAAACAACCAAGGTTGTTCAAAACAGCCAGAGTTTATTATACCACAACATCCGGAAAGCTGCATTTTCCGGGACCGCCTTTACAATTCCCCCATCAATAAAATTGAGGGGCTTCCCTGCTGATTGTTTGTGGCAAAAGGAAGAGAGGGTGTACACCCTCTCTTCCTCAAATGAATTCCTTTTATATACTCTTTCGATATACTCTTTTCAATTTCTCCTGATCCCCTTATGGATTCCCTGAAAAAGTTTTCTGACAGGAATCCCTCTGATCAGACTCTTATCTTTACTTCAAAAATGGAATACGGGTCCACTTCCATTGTGATGACTCTGCCGTCCACGGCAAGGACTCCCTTTACCGGATTCTCTTCCAGATCTACAAATTCTGTGGAGACAATGTTTTTTGCAAACAGCATCTCCGCCCGGGCCGTCTTTCCGGACGTATTGTATCCCCGGACCAGAACAGCTCCGTCCTTTGCGGCCGTTACAGCAGTTGTGACAATACTTTCTGACGACATTTTCAGCAGGCTTTGCTCCATTGGCAGACAGCCGGAATGGGAGCCGGAAGACTGATATAACAGTTTATGACAAAAAGAGGCTGCCATTCTTTCCGCCGCTCCCGCATCTTCCCTTGCCATGCCAATCAGCAAGCTGATCGAATGGATTCCCCTTTCCGGATAAGGATCTGGACTCGTCGAACTGTTGATCAGGGTCAGGGCCAGCGTGTTCCCGCTTCCCCGATAGCCGTATTTGCTGTCGCTCGCCAGAATCACCGATTCTTCCCCGCCTCCTGCAGCCATTCCATACTGCAGCGCCGGTACATCATTGGTCAGATCCCCGCGTTTCACCACCGCTCCCGGGATATCATACAAATATCCACTGACCGGATAGGAAACCGGAATCCGATAATCCAATACGGGAACGATATCCCCTCCGATTTCCTTCCAGTCGACGGTGATATCCGCCTGGACTCCCGACTGATATTTATCCAGGGTATAGACCACTTCAATCACAGAATCCGCAATTTTATAGGTCGCCTTCACACTTTCCCGCAAAGGTCCACGGGCCGTCTCTTCCAGCCGAACACACTGATCCACCGGAATACTCCGGATGTGCCGGCCGATCTGCCAGGCACTGGACGTGTATTTTTCCGTTTCAACATAAGTGAGCCCTGCGGTTTCCCCGGCAATCCGTTCCCTGCCGCCGTCATTGGACTTCAGGGAACGCAGACGCCCCGTTTTTGCATCCAGAACCGCTGTTATTTTGTCGTTTTTCAGGATCCGGTCCGGATAAAAGGAAGAAAGCCTCTCCCTTGTTTGGAAGTAAACCGGATAGGTTTCGGATTCCACTTCGGAAAGAACCACTGTGGTATATCCGAAAGCAGGCACCCCGACATCCACCAGAATGCGGAAAAATTTATGATCCCAATATTGCTGCAGCTCTCCGTCCAGAAGCTGATACTCCACGGCTTCCCCGTTCGGACCAGCCACGGCAATGCGCTTCAGATCTCCCGTCCAGTCCCAGACGGAAAGCTCCGCCACTTCCCTGCGCTCTTCCGGCAGGGTGTTGAAGATATGGAAAATTCTTGTCTTTCCCATACCCCGCTCCGCAGCGGAAGCTCCGGCAAGGTTTTCCAGGCCGTATCCGGCGCCGGCTCCTTCGGACTGGGAATCATACGGATCCGCATCGGTTGAAACGGACGAGGTGTCGATTTGTTCCGAGATGGCCAGCATGGCATTCGAAAGCTGTGTGTTTGCCGTCGCCAAGGAGGTCTGATAGAGTCCCATGGCATGCTCCCTGGAATCCTGCACACAGGATCCGGTCAGGATATCATGAAACTGGGTAAACAGCACATCCTGCCAGGCTTTCACCAGCCGATCCCGCTGAAAGGCAAAGCCTGCCAGGCTGCCGGCCATGACCGAAAGATTCCCGGCATCCGTCAGCGCTGCCTCCAGTCTCTTGTTTCCTCTCTTGATCCGGCTCTGCGTCGTATAGCATCCCGGTGCAAAATAGTTCAGCTCGTGACCGACCACGGGAAGCTGATCCCTTACCGTCTCCGCCTCCCGGAAGAATTCACGGATCGTCCCGAACCGGATCCGGGGATAAATCCTCCAGGACATCATATCTTTTGCCCGCTCGATATCACGCCGGGTGGGGCCGCCTCCGTGATCCCCGACACCATAAACCACCAGCCCGGTTTTCAGGCCGGCACACCGCCGGGACAGTTCCACGATTCCCGCTCCGATATGGGGAGTAATTGCGCCATTGTACCAATTCGGCTCCCGGTAGGCCAGCACTTCCCTGCCGGAAGGAGCCCGGTAACGGTACAGGACATAATCCCCGTCCAGGCCGCGGCAATGGTAATAATATTTTACATGCCCGAAGGTATTGATTTCCGGAACATTGCCATTGTGTCCGAAGGTATCCGGAGAAAAATCGACATCAAAGTGTGAAACGCCCCAGATTTTGGACAAATACTCCTTCGTGTACTGAATGTGCCGAAGCAGGGATTCCATATTCGGCATGTTCTTGTCCGTTTCCACCCAGGCACTGGCGGTTACCTCCCAGCGTCCTTCCGTTATTCTGCTCTTGATTCGTTCCATAAGGGAAGGATCGTAGTCTTCCACAATTTTATAGACAGCCGCCTGGGACTGGGAAAAGCAAAAATCCGGATACTCATCCATGATGTTCAAAATGGTGCGGAACGTTGCCAGCACCAGCGACACGGTTTCATGGAATCCCCACATCCAGTTCATGTCCATATGCGAATGCGCCGCCAGGATCAGCTGATATTCCCTGGATGCCTGCTCCAATTCCTTTAGCAAATCCTCTGCATGCTCACAGTCCCGGTTTGTCAGCACGCCATTTTCGCCAACACAGGAAAGCAGATAATCCAGAGCGTTTTCAATCACCGGATCGTATTCGCCTTTCCGCTCCTGCGACAGGTTCATGGCAAATTCCAGTTCGCCCAGAATCCGCGTGTTCCATCTGGACGGCCTGGTAATATGAGCCTGCTCCTCCCTGGGCATTCCAAAAGTGTCCTCATAGCGAACCTGCTCCCGGTTCCCTCCGATGGATGTTTTCAACCTTCTGAATTTTGTCGTCAGTTCTTTCATTGGCAGATCCTCCTCTTGATCTCATATCTTGTGTATCTCACGCCGTAATGTTTATGCGAACGTTTCGGGCGCACCCCAGATCCTGCATTTCAGTTCGGCAATGGAAGGAATATAGCCGTTCTTTGTGTCAATATGGAACGTGGGAACAGCCAGATGGGGTTCCTCATAGGGAGTAATGGACAGTTCCACTCCCCTTCTCGCCAGATCCACCCCCTTATCATGATGAAAATATTCCCTCATAGGATCGGCCAGGCCGCGGTCCAGAAATCGTTTCTGTGCAATTTCATCCTCCACTTTGCATATGAGCAGGAAAACTCTGGCGCATTCCCTGAGTTCCTCCAGATGCGGTGTCCAGAGCTTGTGCTGAAAGGCTGCCTCTGCGATAAGGGATATCTGATCGGACAGAAGACTTTCCACCGTCTCAAAAAAAAGTTCCGTTACAATTTGATTGGCCTCGGGAGGCAGCTCCGAATGTCTCTTTTGAAAGGTATGTACATAGCCTTCCTTCAGTGCATCCCGGCTGATCAGCGGCATATAGAACTGTTTTGCAATCTCCCTGGCAAACGTTGTTTTCCCCGAACCAGGTCTTCCGGTAACCACCAGCAAGTATGGAAGCGGCATCTTTTTTTCCTCCTTTTCCGCGGATGGATAATGATTGATGAATGGATCATTGTTTCATGATATCATATTTTGATCTCCAATGTACCGGCTGATTTTTATTTGTTCCGGAAAATAGGCAGGCTCTTTCCGCAGAAGAATAAAAACGCAGGAGAAAACAAGGAATTAAGCAGGAAAACGGAGAAAACAAGAGAAGATAAGGAAGATAAGAACAGCAACAATTAGCAGCAGGGAAACGGAGAAGATAAGAGCGTTCACAATTAGAAACAGAATTAGAAACAGGAAAAGAACAACAAAAATCAAAAAAACAAAAAGTCAGCAAAAAAACATGAAAAAAGCCGAAGGAGGAAATACTTTGTCTGAATTTAAAATATCCGGCAGAAATTTTGCATACGACGGGAAGCCGGTGCGGATTCTTTCCGGAGCTATCCATTATTTCCGGGTGGTGCCCGAATACTGGAGGGACCGGCTTCTGAAGCTGAAGGCATGCGGGCTGAACACGGTGGAAACCTATGTTGCTTGGAACATGCATGAGCCGGAGCCAGGGCAGTTCTGCTTTGAAGGAATGGCGGACATTGCCCGTTTTGTGGAAATCGCCGGCGAACTGGGGCTGTTTGTCATCGTGCGCCCCGGTCCCTATATTTGCGCCGAATGGGAATTTGGCGGACTGCCTGCCTGGCTGCTGGCGGATTCCGATATCCGCCTTCGCTGCTATGACAGGTCCTGGCTGGAAAAGGTGGACCGTTTCTACGACGAACTGATGCCCCGGCTAAAGCCGCTTTTGTGCACCAACGGCGGCCCGGTCGTCGCCATGCAGGTCGAAAATGAATACGGAAGTTATGGAAACGACAAAAAATATCTGAACTATCTGAAGGAAGGGTTGATCCGGAGAGGCATCGACGTCCTGCTTTTCACTTCCGACGGGCCATCGGATGAAATGCTTCGCGGCGGAACCCTGCCGGATGTTTACAAGACGGTGAACTTCGGGTCCCGGCCGGAGGAAGGGTTTCAAAAGCTTCAGGAATATCAGCCGGATCAGCCGCTGATGTGCACGGAGTTCTGGAACGGATGGTTCGATCACTGGGGAGAGCCCCATCATACCCGGGACGGGAAAGATGCGGCGGACGTACTGGATCAGATGCTGAAGGCAGGTGCCTCCGTCAACTTCTATATGTTTCATGGCGGCACCAATTTCGGATTCCGGAATGGGGCAAACTATTACAGGGAACTGTCCCCGACAGTGACCAGCTATGATTATGACAGCCCCGTCAGCGAGGCGGGAGACCTGACGGAGAAATATTATGCCTATCAAAAAGTGCTTTCCGGATATACTGAAATTCCGGAAGGGATCCTTCCGGAGCCCATTCCCAAAAAAAGTTACGGAAAAGTCTTCCTGAATCGTTCGGCGAGCTTAAGGGACTCCCTGGATCAGCTTTCCCATCCGGTGCAGCGCGTCTGTCCGGAACCCATGGAAAAACTGGGGCAGGATTATGGGTTTATCCTGTACCGCAATCAGGTTACCGGCCCCAGAAAGGAAAACCGGCTGCATATCCAGGATCTTCATGACCGCGCCCTCGTTTTCCTGGACGGGAAACGCATGGGAATCCTGGAGCGGGATAAAAAGGAATCCATGGTTCTGGATATTCCGGGCCGCACCGCCCAACTGGATATCCTGGTGGAGAATATGGGCCGCATCAACTACGGACCCCATCTGAAGGATTATAAGGGTATCACGGAAGGCGTCTGGCTCGGCACACAATTCCTGTTTGACTGGACCATCTATCCCCTGCCGCTGAAGGATCTGTCCGGCCTGGTGTTTCAGGAGGAAAACTCCGGAACCTGTCCGGGATTTTTCCGGGGGACATTCAATGTGGGCGAACCGGCGGATACGTTCCTTTGCATGGAGGGATGGAAGAAGGGCGTCGCCTTCCTGAATGGCTTTAACCTGGGACGATATTGGGAAATCGGCCCTACCAGGACTCTGTATGTCCCCGCCCCCCTTCTGCACAGGGGAGAGAACGAACTCATTGTCTTTGAGCTGGAAGGAGCCACGCAGGGATCGGCAGAGTTCCTTGACCGACCGGACCTGGGGAAAACAGAATAACAGTCCCGTGGAGTCTTCATATGTTTTCATAACAATCTGAAAAGTTGATACAAAAACGATGCCATACTGAAATCGACAGCGGCCCGCTTCCTGAAGTTGTTCCCTGAGGTTGTCCTGAGTTTTTGAGCCGGCCGCTTGACTTTTTTCACTTATCTGCGTTATAATTTGAATTACTGTCACGTCCAATGCCAATGCAAGGCCAGGGAAACAGAATAAGAAGCAAAATAACGAAAGCGTGCGCTGTCCATCGATGGTGCAGCTCGTTTTTTTTTAGGTAAGGAAGAGGTAATATCTTATGTGGAAAGAGCTCATCAAAAGTATACGGGAATACAAAAAACCATCCATTGAGACAGTTGTCTGGGTCTGCATCGAAGTGATATTTGAATGCATCATACCCTTTGTGACCGCCGGGCTGGTGAACCAGATCAAAGCCGGCTGCGGACTGGATGTGATCGCCCGGTACGGAATGATACTTGTCCTGATGGCAGGACTTTCTCTTCTGTTCGGCGCCCTCGCCGGATCCACCTGTGCGACAGCATCCTGTGGCCTGGCCAGGAACCTCCGGAAGGATATTTTTTATAAAATACAGGGATTTTCCTTTGAAAATATAGATCGATTTTCCACTTCCTCCCTGGTGACGCGGCTCACCACCGATGTGGCCAACATCCAGTTTGCTTACATGATGGTTATCCGGACTGCCATCCGTTGTCCCCTGATGCTGGTTTTCTCCTTTGTCATGGCGTTTATCATGGGCGGAAAAATGGCAGTCATATTTTTGATTGTGACACCTATCCTGGGCTTCGGCCTTTTCATGGTGATCCGCAAAACTTTGCCGCTGTTTCAGAGGGTTTTCAAAAAATACGATGCCCTGAACCAATCGATTCAGGAAAATGTGAAGGCCATGCGTGTCGTAAAATCCTATGTACGCGAAGACTACGAGAAAGAAAAACTGGAACATGCCGCCGAGGAGATCCGGCAGGATTTTACCCGGGCGGAAAGAATTCTTGCCCTGAACAACCCGCTGATGCAGTTCTGCCTGTACTCGGTGATGACATTTGTCCTGACCTTCGGCTCCTATACCATCATCACCTCAAAAGGGCTTGCACTGGATGTGGGTCAGTTTTCCGCCATGCTCAACTACAGCTTCATGATCCTTAGCAGTCTGATGATGTTTTCGATGGTATTTGTGGCGATCACCATATCGGAGGAATCAGCACAGAGAATTGCGGAAATTCTTTGGGAAAAAAGCACCCTGACCGATCCGGAGCAACCAATTGACACTGTCCGGGACGGTTCCGTGGACTTTGAAAACGTTAGTTTCAAATACTCCCCGGAAGCCGAACGGATGGCTCTATCGGATATCCGGCTGCATATCCGTTCCGGGGAAACCATTGGCATCATCGGAGGCACCGGATCTTCCAAATCCTCTCTGATTCAGTTGATTCCCCGTCTGTATGACGCAACGGAGGGAGTTGTAAAAGTGGGCGGCGTGGATGTCCGGGATTATGACCTGGAGGCCCTGCGAAACCAGGTTGCCGTGGTTCTGCAGAAAAACATCCTGTTCTCAGGTACCATCAGGGAAAACCTCCGCTGGGGAAACAAAAGTGCGACTGATGAAGAAATGGCGGAAGCCTGCCGGATGTCCCAGGCGGAAGAATTTATCCTGCAGTTTCCGGACCGGTACGATACCTATGTGGAACAGGGAGGTTCCAACCTTTCCGGTGGGCAGAAACAGCGGCTTTGCATCGCCAGAGCCCTGCTGAAAAAGCCGAAAATATTGATTCTGGACGACTCCACCAGCGCAGTGGATACCCGGACAGACGCCCTGATCCGGAAAGCGCTGCGCCGGTATATCCCGGAAACAACAAAAATAATCATTGCCCAGCGTACTTCCTCCGTCGAGGATGCTGATCGCATTATCGTCATGGAAGGCGGTACCATAAACGCAATTGGCAGCCATAAAGAGCTTATGGCAGAGAATGAAATTTACAGGGAAATCTATACATCCCAGAATAAGGTGGTGAAAGAGGATGTGGAATAGAAACATGAAAGATACAGCAAAACGCGAAAAGACAAAAGAGCGGGAGATAGATGTCGGAAATCCAACGCAAAGTACAATCGGACGGCTTGTGAGAATGATATTTGGGTTCTACCCCGTCATGCTTCCGGCGACCATTGCCTGCATCCTTTTCAATGCAATCATTAGTTCCATCCCTGCGGTATTTATGCAGAAGGTTATCACAGTCATCGAAGCAAACTGGAAGAGTGGAAACTGGAACGCAGCAAGCAAGGTCATCCTTCCAGCCGTCGGTTTGCTGGTTTCATTTTATGTCCTGTCCCTGCTGTCCGGCTTTGCCTTTCATCAGATGATGGCCATTATCACCCAGGGTTCGCTGAAGAAGCTTCGTACCACGATGTTTGGCAAAATGCAGGATCTGCCCATCCACTATTTTGATACCAACAATCACGGCGATATCATGAGCCACTATACCAATGACATCGATACGCTCCGTCAGGTGATTTCCCAGTGCTTCCCACAGCTTCTGATCTCCACCGTAACCGTAGTTACGATCTTTTCAATCATGATCTATTTTTGCGTGTGGCTGGCTTTTGTCGTGCTGGCAGGGGTTGCCCTGATGCTCCTGATCACAAAAAAGATCGCCGGCAATTCCGCAAGGCATTTCTTCCGGCAGCAGGATGCCATTGGAAAGGAAGAAGGCTATGTGGAAGAGATCATGAACGGACAGAAAGTCGTGAAGGTTTTCTGCCACGAAGAGGAAAGCCAGGCGGATTTTAACCGGATCAATGATTTGCTCTTTACCGAATCCGAAGCCGCCAACAAATATGCCAACACCCTGGGGCCAATTCTCAATAACGTGGGCAACGTGCTGTATGTCATTGTTGCCCTTGTGGGCGGATGCCTCCTGCTCTTTCATGCACCCAACCTCAGTCTTTCCGGCTTTCCCCTCAGTATCAGCGTTGTCGTTCCGTTTCTGAATATGACGAAGCAGTTTACCGGAAACATCAATCAGGTGTCCCATCAGATCAATTCCGTTGTCATGGGCCTTGCAGGAGCGAAACGGATTTTTGCCCTGCTGGATGAACCGCCCGAAGCCGACGATGGATATGTTACACTGGTCAATGCGCGGGAACAGAACGGAAAAATCGTGAAATGCAGAGAACGGACCGGAATGTGGGCCTGGAAACATCCCCACAGGGCAGACGGAACCGTAACCTACACCAAACTGTCCGGGGACGTAAGGATGTCTCACGTGGATTTTGCATATGAACCGCATAAGCCAGTCCTGCATGACATCACGCTTTATGCGGAACCCGGGCAGAAAGTTGCCTTTGTCGGCGCCACCGGCGCAGGAAAGACAACCATCACCAACCTGCTCAACCGATTCTACGATATCGCAGACGGCAAAATCCGTTACGACGGAATCAATATCAATAAAATTAAAAAAGGGGATCTGCGCCGCTCCCTCGGCATTGTTCTGCAGGACACGAGCCTGTTCACAGGAACGGTTCTGGACAATATCCGCTATGGAAAGCTGGATGCCACGGATGAAGAGTGCATGCACGCCGCAGAACTTGTGGGAGCAGATGATTTTATCCGGCGCCTGCCGGAAGGATACCAGACCCCCATCAGTGCAAACGGGGCCAATCTTTCCCAGGGGCAGCGACAGCTGCTGGCTATCTCCCGGGCTGCTGTTGCCGACCCGCCGGTGATGATCCTGGACGAGGCCACCTCCTCCATTGACACGCGTACGGAAGCCATCGTTCAGCGGGGCATGGACGCCCTTATGCAGGGCAGAACCGTATTTGTCATTGCCCACCGGCTGTCCACCGTAAAGAATTCCGATGTCATCATGGTACTGGATCACGGGCGAATCATTGAGCGTGGAAGCCATGAGGATCTGATCGAAGAAAGGGGCGTCTATTATCAGCTTTACACAGGCGCGTTCGAGCTGGAATGACGGCATTTACCGGTTCGGGAAAGAAACCTGATATTTGATGTATTTTACTATTGCTGTTTCTTTTCATGGAATAAACCGGTGTGCTGTGATTTGCAGAAAATGATTTGGCATTTCGTAAAAGCAGAAAAAGGGAAGCCGGAGAGGTACGATATCTCCCCGGCTTCCCTTTTGGCTTTGACAACAATATTGTTTATGCTTTGCTGCCTATGCTGTTTTTTCCGGTTCCTTTTCCGATTGGTTCCTTTGTAAAACAATTATTACAGGCTGGCTCAGGATACCTTCGATCCCGATTTCTCAGTTGCCTTCCCTGCCTCTCCATCTTCTGCCTCACCGGCAGCACATTCGGAAGCAGCAGTGCCGCCATGTTTCTCACTCCAGATACGATCTGCGGTCCCGGCCCATTTCTCCGCCGTATCTTCACATTTTCCACTCAACTCGTCAATGTCTTCCGGCTGAATAAAGTCTGTGGAAAAGGCTCCGGATTTCTTCACCATTTCCCTCAGCCGGTTCGGGTTATCCAGCAGCGGGCAGGGACGAAGCATGTTGTCATTGAAAGGCTGACCCTTGTGATACTGCTGGAACAAAGGCGATTGCAATGCCTCCAGTAAGGTTTGATTATGGATATTGCAGTTCGCATAATGAATAAAGGCACAGGGTTCAATATCACCATTTGCATTGATATGCAGATATCTTCGTCCACCGGCGATACATCCGTCCACATATTCCCCGTCGTTCCAGAAATCCATGGTGAACAGCTCTTTGGTGTTGCGGAATTTGCGAATCTGACGATACATAAACTCACGCTGCTCTGCTGTCACCATCAAATCCGGAACCGCATCCACGCCTACCGGCATATAAGTAAAGTACCATGCGAACTTCGCTCCCTGGTTAATCAGGAAATCCGTAAATTCCTCACTGCCGATTACTTCGGTGTTGGCTCTTGTATAGCAAAGGGAGGCGCCAAACGCCAGCTTTTTGCTTCGGAGAAGGTCCATGGCCTGAATCACCTTTTGATAGGTTCCCTTCCCGCGTCTGGAATCCGTTGCTTCCTCAAATCCCTCAATGCTGATGGCAGGCACAAAATTTTTGACGCGCAGCATCTCGTTGGCAAAGTCCTCATCAATCAGCGTACCGTTGGTAAATGCAAGGAACTCACAGTCGCTGTGTTTCTCACAAAGACGGATAATATCCTTTTTCCGCACCAGCGGCTCCCCGCCGGAATAGATATAGAAATAAACGCCAAGCTCTTTCCCCTGCTCAATGATGCTGTCCAGGGTATCATAGTCCATGGAAAGCTTGTTGCCATACTCTGCTGCCCAACAGCCTGTGCATTTTAAATTACATGCAGAAGTGGGATCCATCAGAATTGCCCACGGGACATTGCAGTCATATTTCTTTCTGTTCTCCTCCTGCAGCGGACCACCCTTCATATTTGCATTCAGGATAAAGTTCATAAAAACAGTCTTCCGGACCCCGGGGTCGATATCGTCCCACAAACTGAGAATCAATTTGTACCAGTTGTTATCCTTATCTTCAATCACTCTTCGAAAAACTTTCCGTTGACTTAACACAGCGTCTTTCCGGTCCAAACGATCCACCCAATCCAGAAGATTTGGAATATTTTTTCTGGGATTGGAATCCAAATAGGAATATGCCAGCTTTATCCCTGTACCAAGTGCCTTATTCATACATCAAACCTCCTCTTCTTACTTCCACCTGAAAACTCTATGGTTTATTTTAGCATAACCCATATTCCCGGTAATTAGACAAAGCAGGCAACGTGTAAAAATGCCTTACACGTTGCCTGCTTTGTAAAAACGAAAATCCTTTCCCGGCACGGATAAAAAGATTTATTCCCCAAGGGTAATCAAATCCGTGGCATAGGGCAGCGTCCTGATATAATCACAGAAGGTATGCCATTCGCTCAGTTTGTGATTTTTCCGGGAATGGTAAATATTTGCCAGCACCTCATAATTGAGGGAGCAGGTCCGGAGCTGGTTGTAGCTGGACGGAAGCAGCTGAATCATATCCATCCAGACCTGTCGGTCCTTCGTCCGAAGATACTCCTGTCTGAGCTCTTCCAGATACGCAACGATTTCGCTCAGCTTCTCCCTGGTCTTTGGAGTCATCTGATCATGGCTGAACTGATCCATACGGAATTCCCGGCTGTGTATTTTATGCATGGTGCTCGTGGAATTGGAAACCGTGCCCACCTTATAGGTATCAAACTCTTTCCACCAATAGATCGGTGCATTGATGTCAACCGAGACAAAGATCTGTCTCAGAAATTTTCTGTGATCCCGTCCCGCTTTGCAAAGGCGCTTTGCAAGAGCCAGGTCATTTTCTCCCAATATATATTTCCCGGCCTTGAAACAACTGTCCATTCGATTCCAGCTGTTCATGGGATTTCTTGCACCGCGGATCGCATTTTCGAAGTTCATGACACTGGAATTCCCTACTGTCAACATAAGATCCCTCCAACAATATAAAATAGGAAAGAAAGAACCTCAGGCAAAGCTTTCGGGGTTTCACCGGGGTTCCTTCAGCAATACACCTTATAAATCAATGCCCAGGACGTTTTTCACGAGCAGACCAACCACAAAGGAAATTGTCGCAACTCCAAGGCTGATCCCGGCCATTACAAGAAAATTCCGGCGGAATGGCCTGCCTTTGGCAATGGAAATGTAATAATTAAAACCGGCAATAATTGTAACGGCAATCAGCAGCGTAATACCCAGGGCCCAAAGATAGCTGCCGGATGGCAAAATCAGATAGGGAATGATCAGCAGCGCAACGGTCACCAGATAGGCAGTTCCCGTATATGTAGCGGATTTGGCCGCATCCTTCTGTCCTGCCTCACGGGAGGAAAGATAGCCGGAAGCCGCCATGGACAGCGTCGCAGACACGCCCGTAATCAATCCCGCCATGGCAATGACATGCGTATTCTGCATGGCCAGGGTATATCCTGCCAGAGAGCCGGTGAGCTCCACCAGCGCATCATTCATCCCCAGCACCATATCCCCCAGATAATGCAGGCGTTCCTCATCCAGCATGTCCAGCAGCTCCTGCTCATGATGCTCTTCATCCTCCAGAATCTGCTTCAGTTCGGGAATGGCATTGATATTCTCCCTATAGAATTCGATTGCCTGATCCTCACCATTTTCCAATTTCTGAATGATAAACGTATATCCCAGAATCCGGGCGGCCAATATATTCCAAAACAGCCAGAAATGCCGGGGCTTCAGCTTGCAGCCTGTATACTTCGCAAAGGTCGCTGCATGTCGGGATTCTTCCCTGGATATGGTCTGAAGCGTTTCCCACTCACTTTCCTCTTTCGTAAGCCGGGCAATCCTCTCATATAAAGCTGCTCCGTCCACTTCCTGCTGCTGAAGTATCCGAAAAGAAATCTTGTCTGATCCTGCTTCCATTCTTTTTCTCCTTTCTTTCCTGTTATATTATATAGTATAGCACAACAAAGCAGAATTTTATCAGTCTCCATAGCAATGAAAATTTCGGTGTAAATGTGATTAAAAATATCCGGCTGAATTTTGCAGATAATATTTTTTTCTGGATTACAAGCGTTTTTGAGTCCTGTTGACAAACAAAGAAACCAGTAAATACTGATTCTTTCAGCATGCCGCATTAAAATCGGATATCAATCACAATAATATTATAATTTCTGGTCTTATAACTGAAAAAACGGGGATCAGCTTATCCACTGAAACCCGCTTATATGGCGGAGAAGGAGGGATTCGAACCCTCGAGACGCTTGTGGCGCCTACACGATTTCCAGTCGTGCGCCCTCGACCAAACTAGGCGACTTCTCCATATCACTGATTCAATTATAAATGGGATTTTCTCCCGCTGCCCTTCGATCGGCCTCTTCCCGGACGATATCCAACCGCCGAAAACAAAAGACACGAACAACAGCAAGTATTATATTACACCAACAAAACAACCTTGTCAACGATCTGATGAGAAAAAAATAGGTTGACAAATACCGAATCCGTCCATATTATGGAGCTAAGCAGACAACCGCCTGTGATACACTACTGCTTGATAAATTTATTTTGAAGTTCATAAGGATGGTGATTGGATTGAAAACCTGTTTTGTAAATGCGAAAGTGTTGACACCGCTGCAAAGAAAAGATGCTGTTGTGGTGGTGGAAAATGGAAAGATTGCCGGAGTCGATTCCCGGCTGGATCCGCCTCCCGATATGCAGGTAATCGACGCAAAGGGCTGCTACCTGTCTCCGGGGTTCATTGACATCCATGTACACGGCGGCGGCGGATACAGTGCCATGACCGGCAATCCGGAGGATGTCGTCAGAATGTGCAGCGCACATGCACAGTATGGAACGACTTCGATCCTGCCCACGACCACGACTGCACAGATCCCAAAGCTGAAAACATCTATGGACGGCGTCCGGAAAGCGCAGCCAGTCTGCAGGGACTCCAACATTCTCGGGATCCATCTGGAAGGCCCGTTTCTTTCCAGAAATCAAAAAGGTGCGCAGAACGAAGAGAATATATTGAAGCCCACCGAATGCGACTACGAGGAACTGCTGGATTACTGGCACGGAATCCGAATGATGGGAGCGGCTCCCGAGGTGGAAGGCTGCCTCGAACTGGGCCGTGCCCTGGAAAAGCGCAACATTGTCCCATCTGTAGCCCATTCCGATGCCACCTATGATGAAACCGTGAAAGCCCTGGAATACGGCTACTGTGACATCACGCATATTTACTCCGGCTGTTCCAGCGTCATCCGGAGAAACGCCTATCGGATTGCCGGAGTGGTGGAAGCCGGACTGGTACGGGATGAATATACTGTTCAGATGATTGCCGATTTAAAACATCTGCCCGTCGCCCTGATTCAACTGATCTATAAATGCAAGGGAGCGGACCGGATTTCCCTGATCACGGACGGACTGGAATATGCCGCATCCGAATTGAAGGAAGGCACGGTCTACCGTCAGCCGGGCGGTGTGGAGACAGTATATGAAGACGGTGTCATGAAGCTGCTGGACCGGCAGGCTTTTGCAGGGAGCGTGGCCACCTGCAATAAACTGGTACATAATCTTTACAAACATGCAGATATCCCTTTGCTGGACACCGTAAAAATGGCTACTTGGACACCAGCCAGACGAATCGGCGTTGCCGACCGGAAAGGGCTGATCACTGAAGGATACGATGCGGATCTCCTTTTGTTTGACGACAACATTGATATGAAAATGGTAATGGTCAACGGAAACATGCTCTTCAACCGCTTATAGGTTTTCAGGCTGATGTTTCAAATAGCAGTAAAACGGTACAAAATGGATGATAATTCAAAAAATATGGAGTTGGAAAGGCATATTAAATAGGATGGATTATAATGAATGTATCCCCCTTCGTCCACATCATGGACTATGCATACCTCACTATACAGGGTATGGGTACGACGCCCGGTTTGTGAAAAATATGGATGATATCATTGACCACTTCAACGATCATCCGGATCAGAAAATCGTTCTGCGGATATCTGCGGATGTTTTGTGCCTCAGTTGTCCAAACAACCAACACGGCAGTTGCAACAAAGAAAAAACTGTTGCCTTATATGACCGAAGCTGTTTAACCTTATGTGGATTTTCGGAGGGCCAGCAATTAAAATGGGGTGACTTTCTTCAAGCCATTACGAAAACGCTGATGGAAACCTCCCAATGGGAACGAATCTGCGGAGATTGCCAATGGCTGCAGCTATGTCAGAAAACGCATTCAGGCATCTGAGTCTTGATACTGAGCAATTCCTTTTATCCAGCGTACCATTCATACCGGCAACACTGATAACATATAATACAGTATGTCAATTTGTCACTCGGAGGTGTTGGATTTGGTCATCCACCGCGTATCACAGGGAGAAACATTATATGGAATAGCAGGAGTGTATGGGGTTCCCGCTTCTTCCATTGCAGAAGTCAACGGCCTGTCCGAAACAGAGGAGCTGGTAACCGGGATGGAGCTGGTCATACCGGTTGGGGACACCATAAACAACCAGCTGCTGCGGGTACTGCAGAACCGTCCCTCCATTGAAACCCTGGGCTATCTGCTTCCCGGGGCAGCTGCGGCCAATCTTGTCCGCCAGATCGGACCGGACCTTACTTATCTGGGATTGTTTGATTTTCCGGTTACCGAAACCGGAGAGATACAGGGCACATTGGATGAGGATATTCTGACAGCCGCCAATGAGGTAAACACAGCCCTGCTCCCCGTTCTGACCAACAATCGGGCAGAAGAAGGATTCAGTCCGGAACTGGGGCATTCTATCATAGAAGCCGCCAACCGGCAGAACTTTATCGGCAACGTCCTGGAAATGCTGGATCAATACGATTTAAGGGGCATTATCATCGACTTCGAAAACCTGAATCCGGAAGACAGGAACCTTTTTACGGAGTTTATCGGGCAACTGGCACAGGAACTCCATGACGACGGAAAAATCCTCATCCTGAACCTGGCCCCCAAGTGGGAGGATGTGCCGGATGCCTCCTGGTCGGGATTCTTTGATTACAGTGCCCTGGGGCCTTTGGTGGACCGGGCTGCGATTATGACCTATGAATGGGGATATATCAGCGGGCCGCCGCAGCCTACGGCCCCCATTGAAAACGTACGGAGAGTCCTGGCGTTTGCCCTTGCCAACAATATTCCGGCCGATAAAATACTGATGGGCATGACACTGTACGGATATAACTGGGAGCTCCCCGATACTCCGGATAACCTGGCGACCACAGTCACGCAGCCGCAAGTATGGGATCTGGCAAGGAGATACGGCGCTTTCATCCAGTTTGATGAAACAGCCGGGCAGCCGTCCCTGAACTACATCAACGATCAGGGGACAGAGCATGAAATCTGGTTTGAAGATGCCCGCAGCCATTATCTCAAATACCAGCTGGCCATGGAGACCGGCCTGCGCGGAGTGTTCTACTGGATCATCAATCAACCCTTCCCCGGTACCTACTATATGGTCACCCATCTGTTTACGGTGGAGAAGCTGTAAAGTATCAGGAAACGGCAGCTGTTTTTCAAATTCGGGGCAGCAAGTAATATATGAAAAACAAAATACCGACAAGTGCTGTCTTACAAGTCCTGTCTTACAAGTCCTGTCTTATAGATGAGGAGAATCAGAAACGGGATATAAAGAAAGATAAAATGAGAGAAAACATGAAAGGAAGGCATATCTTCCCTGAGACAGCCTCTGAATGCCGATAAACATAACAATCATATAACAGATGAAATTTGACAATTCATCATTACAGATATAAAATTGGGTACGTTGTGCAAACAAGATACGACGACCCTTTTTTTAATGTTTTCGGCAGGCCTGCCTTTTTATTTTAAAAATCCCCTAATGCATAGTGTTGCTTGATTACGTTTCAACATCAGTATT
>ENA-UOOI01000363-UOOI01000363.1-fermentation-metagenome-genome-assembly--contig:-NODE-363-length-59349-cov-3.803960_pt1 | contig 59349 bp, 49 predicted proteins | sample MGYA00245779_ERZ724027 | MGnify/ENA primary metagenome ERZ724027 (study PRJEB28704, sample SAMN03018318) | fermentation metagenome | biome: anthropogenic terrestrial biome; feature: soil; material...
TTTATATTGAAACCGGGTTTCAGGGAACGGGGAGGATAAATTTATTCAACTTTGAAAGAATTTAACATGAAATAAACCTTACCATACCTTAAATGCGGAAAAAGCTGTCTCCAATTTAATCTTGAGACAGCCCCTCTGTATAAAAGTGATCACCCGTTTAAGGCTCTTTTCTTTTTATTTCGGTACCGGCCGATTCATTCAGCGGGACTATGATGGTATCTCCCGGCTGAACTTCAAATTCTTTGGGCTGTTTTTCTGCTGTTACAGATGGAGTCTGGTTATTGTTAACTTTTTTCTTTTTTGAAAATAACCTGAAAATCCAACTGTCTGCTATGGTCTCAGCTGCCCGGGTCACCTCAAAAACACCCTGGTCCACTCTTGTTATAGCCGTATCCACACTCAATCCTAAATCTTTATCGTGAAGTAAGCGAGGTAAAACACCTTCTCCATAATTTATAGCGTGTACTGTCTGCTGTAACTCTTCAATAACTGCATTGGCTTCTACGGAAGTGGTATGTAGCTCCTCCATGATTCCTGACAACTGATCCGTAATAGCACTATCATTTATCAGCTTACCTAAATCTCCCTGTCCACTGCTTACCTTCGCCGTTATTTCATTTACATCGGACATAGAGCTATTCAATTTACGGGTGGCAATTCCCAACTGCGTAGTTAAATCATTCCCATTCAGCAAACGGGCTATATCTCCGTCCCCTTCATTAATTTTATCAGTTACCGAATTAAGATTCGATACTGTTTGCGTAGCTTCCCGAAGCATCTTCTGTGCCTGGGCTATCATCCCCTGTATGTCCAATCCTTCAGCCACAACCAGGTAGTCATTCTCCTCGATTACGCCCGTTTCGGGAGTTCCGGAAGAGATCAGTACGATCTTTCCTCCCATCAACCCTTCCTGTCCGATCTGTACTGTGGAGTTCTTATAAATATACTTTGAATAATCTTCACGTATTGACATTGTTACCACAACAGATGTATCGGATATGATGCGGATATTTTTCACGGTACCCACATTTATGCCTGCAAACCTGACATTGTTTCCCACCACGAGGCCCCGTATATCTTTAAATGAGGAAAATACATCCTTAGTGGGACTGAACAAGTTTCCCTTACTTCCTATTAAATATACTGCTACAATAAATAAAATTAATGCTGCAGCTATAAAAACACCTAAGCGTAAAGCTTTTTTTGTATTTTTCATAACTATCTGTTATCTGTTTATTATTAAATAAAATAATCCCGTATTTCTTTATCCACACTCATGCTTAGCTCGTCGTACGTACCTTCCACCACAAAAACACCCTCTTGCATAATTCTAATTGTATCGGTGGCTATTTTGGCGCATTTCATATCGTGAGTAATAATAATAGATGCCGTATTATATTCCTCCTTTATTTTGAGGATAAGTTCACTGATCTCTCCGGAGGTAACCGCATCCAAACCGGTGGTTGGCTCATCGTATAGAATAATCTCAGGCCTTAATATAAGGGTTCTTGCCAAAGCTATTCTTTTTTTCATTCCACCCGATAATTCTGCCGGCATCTTGTCTATGGCATCTAACAATCCTACACTCCTCAAAGATTTTTCTACCAATTCTTCACTATCTTGTTTTTTATCCACAAATTGGGTTCTTCTTATCGGGAAAAGCAGGTTTTCCCTTACACTCATTGAGTCATACAGCGCACCTCCCTGAAAAAGATAACCCACTTTTTTCCTTATTTCGTTCAGTTCAATATTATTACATGCCAGGACATCGGTTCCAAGTACGTTAATCTCACCCGCATCAGGTTCTATTAATCTCACTATACATTTAGCAAGTACCGATTTTCCGGTGCCGGACTTACCTATGACACCCAAATTCTCACCTTTATGCAGGACCAAATCAATCCCCTGAAGAATATGCTTATCCCCAAAAGATTTGTACAGCTGCTTTACTACAATTACTTCTTCTCTTCCCATACAAAATCAGAGAATATTGGTTATTAAAACAAAAATCAGGTCTATCACGAAAATAGTAAGAGAAGCTACTACTACCGCTGAATTGGCAGCAGTTCCTACCGATTCTGTTCCGATTCCCGCATTATAACCTTTATAGCAACCTATGAGTCCGATAAAGAAACCAAAAAAGACTGTTTTTATAGTAGCCGGGATCAAATCCACGAAACCAAGCATGGCAAAAGCCCTGTCAATAAACAGGGTAAAGGAAATATCTTCGAAAACATTTACGGCAAGAAATGCGCCAAAAAAACTGAATGCGTCGGCAAAAATAACCAGAACGGGAACTGTTACGGTTGTTGCCAACACCCGGGTAGCAACCACAAACCCCAAAGGATTTGTTCCCGAAACTTCCATCGCATCTATTTGTTCTGTTACTCTCATGGCCGCAATCTCAGCCCCAATACCGGAACTCATTTTCCCTGCACAGATAAGCCCTGTTATTACCGGGCCCAATTCCCGCACCATCGCCACAGAAATAGCACCCGGCAATAAAGTTTGAGCGCCAAAATCCGCCAAAACCGGATTCATCTGCATGGTTAATACTAATCCCATTATAAAACCGGTAACGCTTACCAGGGCAAAGGATTTATTCCCCAGCAGAAACCCTTGTTTTATCAATTCCCTATGCTCAAAAGGTGGACGAAAAAATTGTTTTATTACGTTTATAGAAAAAATCACCAACTCTCCCAAATCAATAAAAAGTCCATTATAAAAATGCCGGGTTTCCTCTTTTATATGGATTTTTCGTGGCGATAATTGATTCATTTTAAGGTGTTTCATATGATTATTTTACTTTTACATTTCCGTGCATGGAACTATTTGCGTTACGCTAAATGAGCAGAACAAATTCATTTGCTTTGCCGAACGCAGAAATAGCAGAATAAAATTCAAATATTTAACTTTAGTGAACGTTTTCGTTAAGCTAAATGAATAGAGGCCGTACTTGTTCGGACTATATTATAGCGAGAACTATTTCGCTAAGCGAATACAGAGGCAAAACTTATTTTGACTATGTTGAGCGTAGAATTATCGATCGAGGAGCGAAGGCGACTCAAATAGTGCAATAAGAATTGAAAACGACTAATTTTAATGAACCATTGATATTTATAACAGAACTTCTATTAGAACAATAAAAAGAATATATTTGTTTCGCATGATATTCCATATACTGAATAAAAACCCCGGTTACGCATATAAAAAGGTCTGCCTCACATTGTATGAGACAGACCCTCTTTCTGTTCTATCGCTTCACAATGAAGCAGCATATAAGATATTTCTACATCCGGGCTATTAAGGCATCAACTCGGCCAATTTGGAGTCCAGTGCCTCTCCTCTCAGATTTTTCTCGATTATCGTGCCGTCTTTATCAAGGAGCACAGTATGAGGTATTCCGTTTATAGCATACAGATCCACTATCGGGCTATTCCAATACTGAAGATCGGACATTTGCGGCCAGGTCATATTCAAATCCTGGATACCTTGTGTCCAGCGGTCGTGCTCCTGATCGAGCGATACACCTACCACCTCAAATCCCTTTGCTTTATATTTATTATAGGCCGCAACCACGTTAGGCATTTCCTGACGACAGGGTCCGCACCAGGCAGCCCAGAAATCGACCAACACATAATTTCCTTTGCCGGCATAATCGGAGAGAGAAACTTCGTTCCCCTGGGTATCCTTCAAAGTGAAATCGACGAATTTCTTACCCACTGCCACATTTTCAAGGTTTTCCAGCCTTTTTATTACCCGCTGGATATTTTCACCGGCTTTGAATTCATCACCGGCAAGGTCGAGGATCTCTTTCTGCTGTTCCGGCTCAAACATGGAAGAAGAGTTCTGGAAAACATATTCTCCCAGTCTATTTCCGATATTTTCCTTGATGAAATTGAAATTCAGATCGGTCAGTTGGCTGCTGATTTCCTCGTAAGACTGCTTCAGTTCAGCGTCCCGCGATTCAGTCATGGTTCCGGCAGCAGTCTCACTGTTGAATTGCCCTATAATGCCTCTGATATTTTGCACCAGTTCTCTTTGTTGCAATCTGAAATTAGTGTATGCATCATTTACTTTTGTCCCCTTCACAGTGACTACGGTATCGAAGGTTACCTCCAGTTTGCCCGGTTCGACCAATACCGGTATTCTGCTTTCCTGTTGCGGATTCACGGTCTCATCCAATGCAATGAAACGAAGCACCGTCGTATCGGCCGCTCCCGAGAAGGAGAACATACCGTTCTGAATAACAGCCGTATCGGTTGCAACCATCGCATCGTCCGTCATCTGCTGCAGATATACATTCGTTCCTTCATAAGCATCGCCGGCTACCGTACCGTTGATTGTATATTTATGGTTGTTCTGGCACGATAAGAGGGTGCCTGCAACAATAAAAAGATAGATTAGTTTTCTCATTTGCTTTCTTTTTTATAATTAAATCACAACAAAGATATGTAAAATGTAATGATGACAAATTATTTTAGCGTTTTTTTTAAACGATTGCAATAAAGAGGCTTTACAAGCGTTCTAATCGTACAAACGACAATTAAGTTTACTTAATTAGTTATCGTGAGAACTATTTCGACAAACGAGAGCAGAGGCAAAACTTGTTTTGACTATGTTGAGCGTAGAATTATCAATCAAGGAGCGAAGGGGACTCAAATAGTAGAATAAAAATTGAAAAAGTGTGAAAGAGATAGTCTAAATTTATTGAATGCAGATGCATACACCCAAAAGGAAATGGAGCGGGACGGCGGGTATTGCCGGTGAGACAAAGCCATCGAAACTCTCGTTGGCCCTTATCCGCCAATTTGCCGAATGCTTTCATGTTGAAAGACAACTTCAGATACCGGATAATACATTCGGTATTAATTAAATAATAAATTAATACAAAAACCTGGCAATTATCTTTCGATATAAATGATGTAACCCTATAGGGATCATTGACCCGCTTTTCCTCCTGCTACATATACCGCTTCTTTAAGGAATTCCGGGATCGAACTTCCATGGTTTTTACTCGGGTACAGAATGAAACGGCAGTCCGGCACTTCTTCCGCGATCATTGAAGCCAAATCCCGGGGCGACAGACCACCCTTCCGTTGCTCTTTTATTTTCCGGATCTCCGGCGTTAAATTCTTTCTGGACGGATCCGATTCGGGATTTTCCTCATATTCCCCCAACGTAATGGTTACCGAATGAGGGATATGGGAAAAGAACGGCCTTTGTTTCGGAACAATTACCCCCTGCCCCCACCATATGGCAGGACTGCCGGCCAGATAATGCTGGAAAGCCCGGGTATGGTTGAACGCAACATATAATGTGAATAAGCCTCCGTAAGAATGTCCGCACAATGTCTGGCGCGTGGTATCCACAGCATAATTCGCCTCAACAAAAGGCTTTACTTTATCGATAATAAACCTGTAAAAATCTTCGGCATCTCCTCCCTCGCCATTCCCTTCAACGGAGATCGTATAATCCCGGGTACGCTCTTTAGGATAAGCCTGCAACGAAGGATAGCCAATACCGACGATCAGTGGCGTATTATCCGAGACCTCTTCCATCGCGTTGACCAGCATGGGAAACTGCCCATTGCCATCCAGCATATAGAGTACCGGATGGGGAGTCTGCCCGCTACCTGCCGGTTGCGCGATATAGAGACGGTACTCTTTCCCGTTGTACGTCAGGTCATGTTGTTCCATGTCGAACAACTGCCGTGCGGATTCTTCAATGGGGGTTCTCACCTGGCTTGGTTGGCCCTGCATAGGATAGGCTATAAAAAGAAGTAATAAAAAAAGGATGATCTGATTCATACCGGTTCTCTGAATGCAATTATTTCGTTAAGCAATACGAACAGAAGACAAGCTCGCCTGTGTTCCGTCGTTGCGAGAAATAGTCTAACTATTCCTCCCGGCCCTCGATCATATTACGAAAACGGGAGGAATAATCAGATGATTTACGCCGGGATCAGTTCCCGGACGCTTTCAGTTTACCGATAGCGGCAATCTGATTAGCTTGCACCGTAAGGCCTTTGGTAGCCGTAGCAGTTTGGGGATTGATGCTGTACACAGCAGGGGAAGTGCCGCCGGTAGTAGTTACCGCGATATAAGCAGTTCCCTCTTCTACGTAGGGCGTTTCCGCAAAACCCTGGATATTCTCAGGAGCAGGCAAGCCGGTTACGTAGGTAAGTTCTTTGGACTCTCCCTTGAAGACAGCCAGCCGAGAAGCGGGAGTGGTCGTTGCATCGAATCCTTCAACGAACGGCACATCATACATCAGCAACAAAAAATAATCGCCGCCAATATGCCAGGTACGAAGGAAGGAGTTGCCACCGGTTTGCTCTTCAAGATTGCAATAGTAATCATTGTCAAACACTTCGGCACCTGCTTTAATCCGGACAACACCCGCAGGTAACGTCGTTTTCTGCACACCTGTCATTGTCTTTGCATAACTGGGAGAAAAGACATAGATATCGCCGTTGTCGGCTGCCCAGGTCGTTTGGTAATATTGCGAACGATAGCGTCCACAGGCATAGCTGATCTTATCGGTTTTGATCAATTCCGGATCCTCCATTTTCTCGTTGTTATAAATAGCGATCCATGCCTCATCAGGATATTGCGTCCATTGCAATTCCCCTTTTTTGTATGCGCTGCTGGCAGATCCCCCGTCTTCCGTTTTCACCAGTTCGGGATACTTCACATACTTTCCACCTTCTGTTTTCACTCCATACTGGCTCAAGCCCATAGGGATGGGCGCCGAATAAACTTTATTGCCGGACTCCAGGATACCTGCCAGGGTCACAAATTCACCGTTGCCCAGATAGTTCTCAGACAGGATCACCTCCTGATTCGAGTTGTAGGTTTCTTTCTCTACATCGAGATAAGAGAACAGGAATCCTTTGGGGAGGTAACCGTTCTCATCGGCAAGGTTGGCACCCAAATCACCGGTAGAGGAGGTGATAATATAATTTTTATACGTTCCGTAAGAGGTAAATCGCTTTATTTCATACGTGTTGTTCCGGTCTTCCATACTTCCCTGATTATTCAGGATATAGGAAGAACTGATACCGGCATTCCCTTGATTATAGGCCAGGCGGAACAGGTATTTATCCTGATAGTACACCCAGTAGGTACCGAGTTCCGTTTCATGGCCATTATTCTCCCCGGCGGTAACCGTACCCTTATCCAGGGCCTCGGAAGTCAACAGGTAACTGGCTGTCACATCATTATTACCATCGATAGCGGCAATGACATACCTTTCGGAAACCTTATCACCGTCATCTATAACCGGGGTATCGTTGTCGCAGGAATAAAATACAACTCCTGCTATCAATAGTGCTGAAGTCAAATACAATTTAGAAAGTCTCATATTGTTTTTGTTTTAATGGATGATGTTTGAAAATAAATGATTTGAATTTGTATAAACAGGGATCGGCTGAGTCGGTCCATATATTACTATCTTGTTTTACAGAGAAACCCTGACCTTACCGTAGAATGCTCTTCCCGCCTTTTGCAGGCTGAAATTGTCGTACAGCTTTTCGTTGGTGAGGTTCTGACATTCGAATGAGATATTGTAACGCCCTTCTTTCAGGGAGTAGGAAACACTCACATTATGAGAAAACTGGGTGGGCACAACCGATTTACTGTCACTACTTCCCAGTACCTCGGAATAAAGGGGAAAACTTTTCACATAAAAGTTATCATAGGAGACCGTCAGCACATTGCCTGTCGCTCCCAGATCGTGACGATAAAAAGTAATATCCGCATTGGCGAAGAGGTAAGGCACATTCGGCATACGGGCTTTGTAGGTATTGCTGGGTGCACCCGTGACGGTTGTCGCTACGTTATCGCGGGTGTTGATCTCTGTGAAATTCCCTCCCACGCTCAACAGGTTTGAAAAATTGTAGCGCGCGGTAAGGGTATATCCCTTCGTAAGGACCTTGCCGTGGTTGATATAAGCCGCACCATAGCGACCACCACTCAGCCCCGTGATATTGCGCTGGATATAATCCTTTATATCGCGGTAAACCATGCTTCCCTCCAGGTAAACGGCATGCTTGCCAAATGACTCGTCGAAACTTACATTGAAGTTGATATTATGGCTGTTCTCGGGCCTGATCCCTATATCTCCCGATTCCAGGTCTTCATCCCCGAAGACCTCATTATTGGCAGGCAACCGGTATACCTTTTCGTAGGATACCTTGGCCTGCAGATTATCCAGGATAAAGTAGGTTCCGGCCGCACCATACCCGGTGGTACTGATGGTTTTTGTGGTTCGCACAAATTCATCCAGTGAGGAAGAAGTAGCCACGGGGCCTGCCACATGCTGATAGTAATATTTACCGAACAGCGATGCATTCCATCTCTTGTTAGGCATAAGCTGGTAAGACAGGCCGCTGACATTCTTCTGCGTCTCCTTGGGTATCGGGTCAGGGTCGGAGCCTGGTGTCAGAAGCGACCTGTTGGAACGGCGGAACGAGTTAATAATGTGATTGAAAGTGAACGAATGGATATCCTTTAACCGATAACGGGCGGAGAGTGTTCCGTTCCAGTTATTGTTATCCGATTGCAGATGCATGTACGACTGCTCTCCGGGCATTCCGGCCCGCGGCCGTTTTTCCCCCCGCCAGTTAAATTCATAGGCCGAGGTGTCCACGTTGTGCGTACTGTTTTTATTATAGTTGGCCGTAAGCGTCACATCCAGCCCATTGACAAACAGGTTTCGTTTATTGTATTCGAGCGACGGCATAACGGAGTGCCCTTTACGGTATTTACCGCCAAAAACAATCTCCTGGCGCACGCCGGTCTGCAACTCCTTATATACCTGAGAGTAAGTCAGTCCGAATATCAAGCGGTCCGCCCACGGCTTGTCTACCAGACCGACCTTTCCCGATATCGCCTCATTGTGGTAAGTATCGTGAAACCGTTTTACACGCTCAATTTTTGACCTGTCCGTACTACTGCCTCCATCCGGCAGGAACTCTTTGACAGGCGTATCTACATAGTAATTATTATCGGAATAGTTCTGGAACGCGTTAACCTCGTAAGTCAGCCCGTTGTCGAATGTCTGTCCGAAATTGAAGTAAGACTTGTGGGTATTGAACGAACCATACGAATAGGAGGCATCGAGATGCCATTTCTTATTAAAACCCTTTCTGGTCACAATATTGATTACGCCGCCTATGGCATCCGTACCGAACTCCACGGGCACCACCCCTTTGTATATCTCTATACGCTCGGCATAGTTCACCGGAATATTATTCAGTCCGAACGACTGGCCCACACCGTCCTGGGGAACCCCGTCGATAAAGACTTTCACATGTTTCCCGCTGAAGCCGTCCATCATTACCTGCATTTCAGATCCCACGCCGCCCGTTTCGCGGATCCTGACACCGGACACTTTATTCAACATACCCGACAGGTTGGCGGTCGAGTTGTGTTGTACCCTGGCATCCAGCGCTACTGCATTGTATGCCGATTCATTAATGCGCTGCACGGCTGATTTGGCTTCTATCACCACCTCCTGCAGAGCATATCTCTTCTCGGCCAACTCTACGGGAATGGTCATTTTCTCGCCCGGTTGCACGGTGATGGACTGTTCATGTGTTTCATACCCCATCAACTGTACACAGAATGTGTAACTCCCCGGCGCCACCAGCAAAAGGAAATCGCCCTTACTATCCGATTGTGTCCCCTGCTGGGTTTCTTTTATATAGACGGTAGCAAATTCTACCGGATCACCCTTACTATCTTTCACGCTTCCCCGAATAACGGCCTGGCGATCTTGTTGTGCAAATAAAGAATGAAAAAAGAAAATGAAAACGATTATCCCGGTCAGCCTTATTCTTATAGTAAGACTCCTTAATTGATTCATTTTATTCTAAACATTGACTACCTAAAATTACGGGACAAAGATATATGCAATAATATAAGGTAACAATCGCAAGAAATGAGTATTTTTCCGGTATAAAACAGCCATATATACCCACAAATGGTAGAGTTTGCCGGTAAAACAATACTGGATCTTCCTATTATCATAATAACAGGAAGTGATTCAATTGAACTATAAATCTATAGGGAATAACTATAAACTGATTCTATCTCTTATTTTGAATTTATTCGGGGACATAAATGATCTCCCCGTTCTCGAGTTCATAAGCGACCCCGACCCTACGGCCTTGGGATCCTGAGGATTGCTCATTCGAGGGAGTATATTTATTGATTTTATTCCCTTCTTTCGTGATGATTTCCATATTATCCTTGCCCGGATTCTTTACGATGGTATAATCTTCCTGCGTAAAAACCTCGGTCATATTCATGTGCATCACCATAGCGACCATCAACGCGACGGCAAATACCATCGCTACGTCGAACAAATTCACGATAACGCTTAGCGGGTCGGTGTCCTCTTCACGCGAAAATTTATTAATCCGTCGTTTTCTGCTCATAATGTCAATTATTTTTTTCGGTTAATATCCGGGAAACGTAATCGAGATTGTTCACGTCTTTCGCATACCAGCGTTGTTTGGTCTGCAATGTAACCAACCCGATAGCGGATACCACCAGGCCGACGACCGTGGTGGCAAAAACCACCTGCATATTGTACGCCATTCCCGAAATATCCCCTGTTGAAAGCCCTACCAGTGCAGGACTCATGGCAATAAGCGTTCCGATCAACCCTAGTACCGGCCCCATTTTGGCAAGCATTTTCGAGAGGGCAAGATCTTTATCGGCTTCGTTCTCGAAATTCGAGATCAGAAAATCGGAATACGCCTCGCTCGGCGGAGTGGTCAATAAGTCGCGCAGGTACTTGATGAAAAGCGAATTGTCGTTTTTGGGAATGACGGCTCTCAACTCGTCTATGGTGGGTTTCGACAATTCCTTTATTTTATTGCCTATTGCCTTGTCGTTCTTCCGTTTGGTCATGAACTGGTCGTAAAAACTGCCGATGAGCAGCAACGAGCGTCCAAAAAGAAACAGCAAAATAATAATATCGGGTATCAATAAGCTGTTGGCTACCCAAAATAGCGTTTTTGAAATAACTTCCATTATTGGTTTTTTTAAGCTTCCTGAATCTCCAAAAGAGGAAATTTCAGGATAAGTGAATTGATTGAGTTTTAGTCTATGCTACTTTACACCTTCATATCTTTACGGCGATATTTTTTTCTGAACTTCCATTTATATTTATTCCAGACATAGCCAACAGCGAAAAATACCGCAAACAAGATAACAGAATAAAGTATTGCCTGAATATTCAAAGGCTCTTTTACCGCCGCGTAAGTAACATTCCCGTTGACGGTTGTCAATAACCCCAATATGGCCACAAACAGGCTTACAAGAAAATGCACTTCCAACCGCAGTTCCTTTTCCGGCAGCAAAAGCTGAATGCCGTAGGAAGCGGCAGGGATAACGACAAGGGTGATTCCTGCAATGGTATATGCAATAGTGCTGAAATTGGTTCCGGAAAGGCTGAAAATAGCCTGTGTCAGCATATAAAATAAAACCGGAAACAGCAGGAGGCTGGGATACCAGTATAATAAGCGTCTCCAGCGCTTCTTCTTTTTACCGAACATGTTCATCAATGCGGCAAAGCAAAAAGCAAAACAGATGGCTGATTCCACTGTGATAAGCACTGCCATATCCTGCAATGCCTGACGGTTCGAAAGATAATCATGCAGCTGTGTTTTGGACTGTACAATAGCGTATTGTTGCGCCCAAACCACGAAAATTGCACAAATAGCCCCGAAGATTACCGTTTGCCACCATTTCCAGAAGCTAAGCTTCAGGATGCTGTTGATAATGATAAACAGGATCAATACCTGAATAATGATTTCCATAAATAATGTGCCAATAAAACCAATGTGCCAATGTGAATAATGTGCCAATGTGAATAATGGAATAACTCCTTAATTGGCACATTGGCATATTAATGAATTAGCACATTATTCTTTCCTTTTCCGCCTCAAAATTAGTAAAAGTATGACAAATACCACAAGTACTACCGCGGCAACAAGGATCCCGTTGAGGGTATTCTTTTCACCGTTCTCAATTTCCCCTACCTGCTCTTTTTTGAGAACTGTGCCTGCCGGGGTTACGCGTGCATCGGCTCCCGCAGTTTTCATTGCACTGAGTTGCCTGTTGTAAACCTGGGCATCGGAAGGAGCTATATTCTGGGCAATGTAATCCTGCAGTTTGACATTCCCTCCGGCAAAACCCGAACCTGTCGAACCAAACTCTTTTACCAGATCGGTATGCAGTTTCGCGATATCGGCGAGCTGTTCGGGGGTGGCTTTCCACATGCCTTTCCGTGCGGTTTCCATCATAATGGCGGTCACTTCCTGCAGCACTGCCGGGCTTTTTTCCCTGAAAAACGCTTCCGTACCCAGATCGAACTTATCTTTTACATACACATTGTAGAGTTCGTCCCATAGCTCATTATCGATGACATTGGGCTTGGTAACGTTCCACCCGAACGTATTGGTTACTACCTCCGTTATCTGCGCGGCGCTCGACGCCCCGCCCTTCATTACTTCTTTGATATATTCGGGATTGAGCACGGTGGCACGCGATTCAACGCCGATAGCCTCTTTCAGATCCTGCATTTTGGCGTTATTGCGGTTGCGGTAATCGGCAAAATAGGCGTCGGGGTCTTTACCGGTTACGTTACGGATGGCAAGATTCATCCCGCCCATAAATTCGTATACGTGGTCAAGGCTCAATGCACCCCATGTATTATTCTGGCGCGGCTGAACGATCACGTCAGTATTACTGAGTACGGTACGGAGAAGTCCGGCCTGAAATTCACCCCAATTCTTATCGCTTCCATAGTCTGCCCCCATGTTGTTGATATAGGCGTCGGCGATTTCTTTTTCCGACTCCCATTTATCGCTGCTGGTGATCATTTCCTGAATACCTGTACCGTACATACCGTTGATTCCCCCGAATATGCGGCGGGTGGACATGGCACGGGCATCTTTGGGCGATATACCTTGTTCCACTAACTGGCGTTCTATCTCAACGGTACTTTTTGACACGAGGTTCTCATATTTTTCGTCTTTTGCCGCCGCAGCCATTTCCACGGCTCTCGAGATAAGCATCAGACGCGATGCGGCCAGGTCACGGAATTGCCCGGATGTCTGCACCACCACATCGATACGCGGACGCCCCAACTCCTCGGCAGGGATAAGCCGAAGTTCGGAAACACGCCCATAGGTGTCACGCACCGGCTCAATTCCCAGCATGTACAGCACCTGGGCAATGGTGGTGCCTTCACTTTCGATAAACTCGCTGCTCCAGAAGGTATAACTCACTTTACGCGGATACTCGCCATGCTCCTTGTGATATTGTCCGAGTGTGGCATTTACCAGCGATACGCCTCTGTCCCAGGCCACTTCCGAGGGAGTAGCCTCTGCATTTACCGAGTAAAGATTCCTGCCGGTAGGAACAGCATTGGGGTTCGCCACGGCATCGCCACCCGAAGACGGCTCTACATATCCTCCGGACAGCGCATTGAGCATAGCTGCGAACTCCAGTTCGGGGCTGTTTTCCAACGCCGATTTGTAAAGGACGATGTTATAGATGGTACGCTCAATCTCAGCTATCATACGGGCTTTTTCCTTCTGTTCCTTAGTGTATTCGGGCATTTTGGGTTGTCCGGGTGTACCTGCCCCGGTCGGACGAGACTCGCTTTTTGTAGCCGATGAATCTTTATGTGTAGCTACCTCCGGACGTTTCGCCACACTATCTTTCGGCATACCTGTTTCGGGTTTTTTCGCACCGTCTTTCGGCGTATCGTTGCCTGTCGCCGCCATTGCTCCCATGCCTCTTCTGGGCGGATTTAAAATAGTTTTACTTTCGCTCAATTCGGCAGCCGTAATACCTGCCACCGCACATACAAATCCATCATCGACGGTTTTTCCTGCCAATATCTGATTGACCAGATTTTTTGCCGGGTCAAGATAATGCTGTGTGAAAAACGCTTTGCTGTTCAATTGTTTTTCGGATACTTTCCCTCTCTGTTTATCCAAAGCGGACAGGCTGTAAGCAATCGGATCGGCGCTCATAGCCAACACGGTAGACTTTATTTTCTCCGGCGTATAAGGTTCGCCCGAAATGTAGAGTTGCCCGTTTATCTTTTCATTCGCAATTTCTTCCGCATAATTCTCTATGCGTTCTATCTCTTCGGTGGTATAGGGCTGGGAAAGGACACTGTCCAAACGCAAATCGCGGTGGACACCCATAGCAACGGCGATCTTCTTCACCTCTAACGATGCTTTCGGCTGCTCCGCTTCACCGGTCCTATAGTATTCCCGTATTTTATCCTGCAATGTTTTGAATTGCGAACGGGTATTGCTCTCCGTGAAAGCAGGGGTAAGGTAAGAAACGGTAGTAGCATACGAACGGCGTTTCGCCATCATGCTTTCGCCGATATTACCGATGGTGTAGTAGTAAAAATGGGGAATAGTTCCGACCAGACGGTCTCCCCAGTCATTACTACTTAAAGCGACCTGCTTTTGGGGTGTAAACTCAAGGCTGCCGTGCGTCCCGAAATGGAGCAACGCATCGGCCTTAAACCCGAACTGCATCCATAAATAGGAGCCAATATAGGTATGCGGCGGCGGCATTTTCGCTCCGTGAACAATGGCAAAATCATCATCGCCCAACGCAGCCATGGGCTGAGGCAGCAAGACGACATTTCCCAATTGTATGCGGGCTACGGCAAGGTATTCTTCGCCGTTTACTTCTTTATATAATTCTTCGGATAAGGTTTGATTCACCCACGCTTCATAATCCTGTTTTTTTATCAGTTGCGGATGGCCATTTTTCAAAAAATCATCGAACGCGCCTTCGGCATACGTGCTCAAAACCGACCCTTGCGTCATCAACAGATTCTCGAACTCTTTTTCGGTTGCCGGAAGGTTATTCACTTTGTACCCTTCGGCCTTTAATCGCTTCAACAGGTTATAGAGGGCAGGCACGGTTTCCAGACCTTGTGCAGCCAATGTTTCCTGTCCTGCTCCCTTAAAATAATAGATAGCGACTTTCTTTTCCGCGTTCTTCTTATGTTTAAGGGCGATCATATTATTGACGATCGCCGTAAAACTTTTAAGCCTGTCGGGAATTGTTCTGAACACATACAAATCCTCGTTGTTTTTTTCCTGGGCTACCAATGAATAGGGATAAATGGCGCCGTCGAGTTCCGGCATGACAATCGTCTGCCCCATAAATCCGCCGAACATCCCCATCGGGTCTTTCATCCAGTCTTCCTTCAGTTGCAGAATGGTAATCGGCGCAAAAACAGGAATATTCTGCCTCTTCAGCCATTCCACGGCAGCATCCGGCTGTCCCATCAAAAGGCGTCCGTGCGGGAAATAAACTACCGCGACGGGGTTTACCTGTTCCAGGAACTCAATACGTTTTGTCATTGAAGAGATAGGATAGACGTTCAATCCCGAATTTTGCAGGGCTACGATCAGGCTGTCCAAATGCTCTTTATTGCCGCTGAACGGATCGTGTATACCGGCAACAATCGCTACTTTATCGGCTCCTTCCTTGTAAAAGCCTTGCCTTTTGAGATAAGCCTCGTATTCATTCACATCCTCGAAAGATACATTCTCATCGAGATGAAAAATCGCATCGGACACACTTTCCACTACAGGCTGCGCCTCCGGGGCAAATAAGATCTTCTTATCGATATTCCGGCGTATATAACGCGCCATATTCTGGTAGTTGGCCTTATTGCCGCTCCCAAGGTATCTGGATATCTGTTCGAGGTCTGTACTGTCCAGATTGCAGATATTATTTTGCGGATTGGTAACGGCAAACATGTAAATCGGTGTTCCCTTATCTGCCGCCGACTGGATCTGCGCACGCTGTTCTTCCGACACTTTCAGCCCCATGCCGAAACCGAGCACAAAATCATAATTTTTCAGTTTACCGACCTCTTCCACAGGAACCTCTTCATATTTTATAAATTTATCGTTGTTCGACAGTGAAATATTCGATACCTGAAAAGGCTGAAAATTATACAGGGCGATTCTGGTAGGAGAAGCCATTTTCTGCCAGGTTATCCATCCTGCGGCGATAATGAGCAGGGCGGATAAAGCAATGAGTACATATTTCTTTTTCATACGATTAAAATTATTGACTTTCAAATGTATCATATGGAACTATTCCGCTAAGCTAAATGAGCAGAAGCCAAACTTGTTTGGATTATGCCATAGCGAGGAATAGTCTAAGTTTACTGAACTCGCAATAATCATGTTCTTAGGTGAGAACGGTTTTCATGCTCGTTTCATATAGATGATAAGTTATTTCCTGATTTTAAAGTCTTTCCTTACAGCCTCCATTTTAATCCGACATAATAAGTCCTTCCGGGCGATATGCTCGAATAGAAACTTGAAAATTTGGCCTTGTAATCGAACAGGTTATTCACCCCCGCATTCAACGTCAGGTTGAAAGGAAGCGCCTGCGCCAGTGACAGCCGGCAGATAGCATATCCGTCATAAGGTACCCTGTATTCTTCGGTAACTTCTTTTTCGATCCCCGATTCGTTATCCGTGTCCGTAATATCGCCGGTTCCGTAAATATTCATTCCACTGAAATATTTCCCGCTGAAACTGACAGTTGGATTATATTTCCCGAACAAAGGAATGATGTAGTCTATCCGGGCAGTGGCCGAATAGGGTCGTACCAGCGACCTTCTCCCGAGATTATTGTGCACATAAGAATAGCCTCCCTTCACGGACAGGTTGTTGGTTATCCGGCTGGTAACCGATAATTCCGTACTCAACACTTTGGCGTCGCCGATATTGGCGTACCTTACCGTATCGTCGTTGACCCATTGCGTGCTAACCATATCGTCGATAAGGGAATATTGCGCCATGGCTGTGACGACCGTTTTACCGAGGGAAATTTCCGTAGATAGATTGAGGTTATTGCTTTTTTCGGCTTTCATATCTTTGTTTCCAATGATCTGAAATCCTCCACCGTAAGGATGAAACCAGTCGGTATATAATTCCTTGAGGGTAGGCGAACGGAAACCACCCGAATATCCGCCCCGGAGCGTGATTTTCGGATTTAATTTATACATTACGGACAGGCGGGGCGTAAAGTAGTCTTTGAATTGCGAATGGTAATCGTAACGTAAACCGGTTACGAGGGTAAAGTTCTCCTCTATTATCCATTCCTGCTGGGTATAAACGGCATACGTCTGCGCATCGCGCTTTGCATTGCTGCCGTCGCTCTCAAACATGAATGTCATCAGGTTGTCCGAAAAATATTCGGCGCCGGCTACCAACGAATGCCCGGAGGGTAACGTTACGTTATAAAGCCCGCTGAACCGCTGTTGGGAATTCTCGTAATTTTTTTCTTTTTCGCTCAACAGTTTATAATATTCATACTTGTCGTACCGATCAAAGTTCCCCGAAAGCAATAGATGCCGGGTGTCCGATAGTTTGTAATCCGCTTTTAATCCGCCCGAATAATTGTAATAACGGTCGGTTACTTTTGTTCCGTCCAGGCCTCCGGGGTTTCTTTCCTTAAAATAATAACCTCCTCTTGCTTCTATGTGTAATTTTTCGGACAGGTCTATTCCCACCCGGGGATCAATGCTGTAATCTTTGTATCCGGCGATGTAGGTTTCACTTAAGGGAGATTCCACTTTTTCCCCGTTGGCAAACCATTGTGTCAGCGGTTCCCGGTCTTTTAACAGATACGGATCCATGGATTTGAACGATGCCGTCAGGTTTGCATATCCCCATTTCCTACGCGAGCCTATGGTATAGCGGTAGTTTTGTTCGTTATTGCTGCCGAATCTTACATTGGCGCCCGTTTCAAATGCTTTCCGGGGCTTCTGGGTAATAATATTGATCACTCCTCCGACAGCATTTGAGCCATAGAGGGAGGATGCCGCACCTTTAACGATCTCGATTTGCTGCACATTGTCCATATCCACACGGTTATAATCTATGTTGTCGAACGTTTCGCCGGCCATGCGCTCGCCATCCACCAGGAACAGCACATATTTACCTCCGAATCCGAGCATGTTGATATTGGCATAACCTCCATTGTTCGTAAACTCCACACCGGGCAACTCGTATTCCAGCAAATCCCTGAAAGTGGAGACCTGCATACGCTCAATGGCTTTGGCCGAGATCATCTGGGTCTGTATAGGAACATTTTTCAGCAACCGTTCGGTACGGGTAGCCGTCACCACCACCTGATCCAGGTCGATGGCTTTCTCGCACAGCGATATGGTTATTACGGGATTTTCGTTTCTGACGGGGATGGAAACCGATATACGTTTGTCTTCATAACCGATCGATGAAACGGCTAAGGTATAATCACCCTCAGGTATCTCTTCAATCACGAATTTCCCCGATTCGTCGGAAATGGCTCCTTTTGTTGTGCCCAATATCCCTACACTAACAAGATGAATCCCTTCCTGCGACCTACAATCCATAATCCGGCCTTCCATCCGCCGGAGTTGAGCGTTAAGTGTTACACCGGCAATAAGAAATATTGTCAATAGAATAATTCTCATACTTTTTATCCAAAAAACAAGATTGCCCGAACAGTGAAAACCATCAGACAATCTTGCCAATCTTTTCTTATTAAGCTCTTTTAAATGAACTTGGTGCTTCCGCTTGCATTATACTGATACCTGAAACTAACATAGCCCGCGGTATTCTTCTCGTCTTTGTTGTCATATATCCACAGTTTCACATAATTACCGTCCGCAGCTTTCAGCACATAAATCCAGTTATGCACGGTATATTTGGGAGGCGGATTGCTTGTATCTACCGTCAACCATGTTGTAAGTGTCTGGGAGAAAGGCTGATCTTCTTCCGTGATACCGTTTCCGATAAACGATGTTGTGATCTTGCCGATCTGGTCTTTCACGTAACCGCTGGAAGGCGCTTCCGTTACCGCATTCCAATCTGTCTTTTGGGTATTGACCGCTTCTCCTTTCCCTTTGCCGGAGGCTCCCCCATTGAGGCGGACATCGCCCCGGTGGAAAGCAATATCCCACGACAGGTCGTTCTGATAGTCAGTAACGGTAACAAACTCTCCTTTCGAGAAAGAGAAATATTTCCAATCGGTGTATGACCTCACGTCAATAAATTTCTGTTCTTTTACATCTCCCGGCAGAGCGGGTTCTTTATCATCCTTATCACAGGCTGTTATGAATAAAATGCTGAGCAGCATTAAAAAACCAATCTTCTTCATCTGTTTTTTTACACTCAAATTGTTACTAATAATAATAAAGTGCAAAGTTACCGGGAATCAACCCCTACTACAATACCTATAAATTATCATTTTTTCGGATTTATATCATAACATTAAGGTATTGTTATTTAAAATCGGTCATAGATAAATAGAATGAATATCCATTATTTACCTGATAGCCTGGAAGATTCTTTGGCGTACACCGATTGTCAATTCATAACCCCAGGTCGATTCTCTAAAAAAACTTATTGATGTCTACCGAGATTCCGGCGGAGAAGGTAGCACCTGTCGTATAAGGCGAATTACTGTAATAATAGGCGGGAACATAATTGAACAGGTTGTCGATCCCGACGATCAGGTTAATTCCCTGCCGAAAGGTTTGCATCAAACTGAGTTTCCAGATAGTATATCCGGGATAGGTAACTTCCTCCACTTCTTCGTAGGAAGTGAGGGACGTATATTCGTTGGCGGTGAGTTTCGAAAGAGCACGTCCGTTCAAGGCAATGTTAAAGCTGTAGTTTTTCCATGTTTTACCGTATTCGATGCGGGCTGTGGCTGCATGAGGGCGCGTTTGCGAAAGAGTGGGCTGCCCCATTTGTATGTTTTCGCGGGTGAAAGTGTAGGAAAGGCGGGCACCGATGCCACACGGAAACCGGGCGGAAGCATTCACATCTATACCCGTGATATTGATTTTATCGATATTGGTGTATTGCATCCCTTTCAGTTCCTGATTCCATACCGTTGTGATGCGGTTGTCCACCAGATTGTGGTACCCCGTCAGTAAAAAATTATAGTATTGTTTGGTATATTCGCCGGAAAGGGAAAAATTATGGCTCGATTCGGCTTTCAGGTCGCGATTTCCGTAAATCATGAAAACACTTGCCATGTCAAAGTTCATATACATTTCTTTGAGGGTAGGAGCGCGAAAACCGCCGGCATAAGAACCGCGAAAAGTAAAACGTCCCTGTTTGAGCATCAACCCGATTTTAGGCGAAACATGACTGATGCCTGCATCGGAGAAATAGTCATAACGCAAACCGCCTATTATGTTCAGCTTTTCGACGGGCGTCCAATCGTATTGGGCAAAAACGTCTGCCACGTATTGCAGGTAATTGCCATTGTCTTTGAACTGGTAACTCATCAGGTAATCGCGCAAATAGTCGCCACCTATCGTCAGTGTGTTGTTGGTGTCGAACGAATAGTTGTACAAGCCTTTCAGTCCATGTTGTACGTTACTGTAATTGCGTACATCGAGCCGGTCTTCAATCAGATAGCTGCTTTTATCATATTGGTCAAACGAATAGGCCAGTTCCAGATTGCTTTTTTCATGAAAGGCGTATTCTCCTTTTGCTCCTCCGCTGAAACTGCGATAACGGTCTTTGCTGCTGACTTGCGAATCGCGTTCCCGGAAGAAGTAACCGGCCCGCCCGGTAAGTTTGAAGTTGTCGCCCGGATTATATTGCAATCGTTCTTTGACGTTCAGCGTGCGGTTACCGTACACTTTGGAATAGACTCCTTCATTTTTCATTTTGAGTTCGCCGGCAGATGCATATTGGACATTGGTCGCACTACTCAGCCTCCCTGTATTAAAACTTATGCTGCCACCGTGCCGCTGTTCATTGCTGGAGGCAAACCGGCTATTGAAATTGACATGCAACGGGTCTACAGGAGTTTTAGTGATGATGTTCACCACGCCCCCCACGGCATTTGACCCGTAGAGCGATGAAGCCGCTCCTTTGATGATCTCGATGCGTTCCACATTATCAAGGTTGAGGCGGCTGTAATCTATGTTGTCTAATGTTTCACCCGCAATCCGCTCACCGTCGACAAGAAAAAGGACGGAATTTCCACCGAAACCCTGCATATTGAGCGAGACCTGCTGGTTCATGGAGTAGATAAATTCAATACCGGGAAGTTCCGACTGGAGTAACTCCCCGATATGCGTTACGTCCACTTTCCTTATCTCGTTCTCGGTAAACACTTTGGTGATGACCGGTGAATTTTTCAATATCTTGGGGCTGCGTGTGCCTGTAACCACTATCTCGTCGAGTAACGTGTCGTATGCAGCACTGTCTAAAACAGTTGCGCTGACGATAGGTTGTGCAGAAACAGGAGTCACAAGGAAGCAGCATCCTGCAAGAAAAAATGCTGCTACCAATATTTTTTGCATAATAATGTTTTGTTTATATTTTAAAAGGATAGATATAATCTATGGTCATGTACCCTTTTATGCCTGAGGTATCCATAAAGTTCCGGAGGCGAACGGCGGCAACGGTATTGTCTTTCAGCTTAATGACATAAACCTTATTCGACGGATTGTAAGCAGGCGGCATCGTGCTCGTATCTACAAACAGCCATTTGGAAAGTTCACGATTGTAGTACGACTCGGCGTATTTCAGTTTTCCATCCATCATCCCCGACATATCCACCACAATCTTGTTTGTTGTCCACTCATCGGAGATGTAATCGCCCTTCGGGATCTCTCCGGAGGTTTTGAGGGTCGAAAGGCCGGTAAATCCCGTTTCGAGTACGGAGGCCCCGTTTGTTTTGGCGTCGTAGCGGTGGACAGCGATATCCCAGTTTTCCGGCTCGCGCATATCTTCGGTAATTTTCAGTGAATCAACGATGAGCGCATGAAAATCTATGTACGTCCATCTGGTATAGCTTGTAGCGTCTATGTAAACAGTACCGGAATTATTTGCCTTGTCCGTTTCGATAAATCCGAATTCGTTCTTTTCTTCGGCGAACGGTTCATCGTAGATATTACCCAGAATACCGTTACATGCGGGGAATGACAGAAGGATCACTCCCAGCATGATGAGTTGGGTGAAAAGAGTAACCGGCTTCATCTTTCGTTATTCTCCGGTAAACACGGCAATGATATTCATCGGCATGGCGCCGGGTTTCAAGGTAAATGTGATGTTGGCATCACCTTCTTTCGCTATGGCTCCCTCCAACTTGCCGGTTACGTTTGTCGTGCCACTCATTGTGTCTATGTTCCCGGTTAAGGAATAACTGCCATCCGTTTTCGCCGTTACTTCCACATCCTCTATCACAATATCCTGGAATGCCATACCTCCTTCTCCAAACCCTTCTAGCGTAACCTCGGCTTTTCCGTTTTCCTGATGTTTGATGGTTACTTTGCTGTTTTCCACAGGGTCCATATTGGTGCTTCCAACCGACAGTTCCAATGTTCCATTATACACTCCGGCAACGACCATGCTGGCAGGAGCCTCACCCTGCGTAAAGGTTATTTTGAGTCCGCCCATAACTGCAGGCACCTCGAACAGTATTGATACCGTTTTTTTGTCTTTGCTGATGGTACCCGTGATCGTACAGTCATACTCTTTCTGCGATGCGGGATCCATTCCCATGACGGTTTTTCCGCTGCCCGCTATTTTGTATTCATTGCCGGTAAGGGTTACTTCGGCAGTCGGTATGGTGAATTTACCCCAAGTTACCGATTCAAACGAAAGGGTTCCCGTTCCGTTTTCGTTTGCGGTTATGGAAATGTTCTCGCTCGGCGTGGTTATCGGGATAGCGGTATACTGAAATTCAGATACGGAATAGCCTTCGTATTTCCCCGCAATATCCTGTGCATGATTGACATCAGGTTCGTCGTTCTTGTCGCACGATACCGTAAAAAGTACGGCAACCAACATAATCAATTGAGTTTTTAGTTTCATATTTTTTAAAATTTAACAGGTGAATTGAATCGTTTAGTCAAGGCTAATACAGTCTTGTTATTTCCGATTACAAAAGTAGGAAGTCAAAAAAGAGTGTACAATCCCTAAAAATTATGAAAAAAGTAACGTTTTATCCCTAATTATAGGTATATAAAATAAAAAATAGATTTTATCTATACTATCTGCCCGTGCCTTTTATTCGCTTAGTGAATTATTAATTCATCGGTAAATCTGCTAATCAAATATCCCCAATTTTTCACTTTTAGTTTTTAGTTTACATTGATTATTCTATCAAATCTTTGCCCTGTTACCATTTTTTGCTAACTTTGAGTCGATAAACTTCGAAACGTATGGGTACAATTGTAGCGCCGTCGCTGTTGGCGGCCAATTTTCTGAACCTTGAAAGAGACGTCGAAATGCTGAACCGCAGCGAGGCCGACTGGATTCATCTGGATATCATGGATGGTGTTTTCGTGCCCAACATCTCCTTCGGATTTCCGGTGATCGACCTACTGGGAAAAGTGACTCAAAAACCGCTGGATGTACACCTGATGATCGTACAACCTGAGAAGTTTATCAATGAAATAGCTGCTACAGGCGCCACCTACATGAATGTGCACTATGAGGCCTGTATACACCTGCACCGTGTAGTACAGGAGATAAGAAAAAAAGGGATGAAGCCGGCTGTCACACTGAATCCGCATACTCCCGTATCGATACTCGAAGATATTCTTCCCGACCTGGATATGGTACTTTTGATGTCGGTGAATCCTGGGTTTGGCGGGCAACAATTCATTGAGCATTCCATCAGGAAAACCGCTATGCTCAAAGAGATGATCCTACGACAGCAAACCTCTACCCTGATTGAGGTGGATGGCGGGGTAAACCTGGAAACAGGCAAAAGGTTGGTGGATGCAGGCGCCGATGTGCTGGTGGCCGGCAGTTTCGTATTCTCTTCGAAACATCCGGAAGAGACTATCCACCAGTTAAAAATGTTGTAAAATCGCCTTTTGCCTTCGTAAATATTCCCTATGACGTAATACAAAGACATTTGACTTCGTCTTCTTCCTTCGTACCTCACCAAAATCCAAACAAGTTTGTTTTTTTGGTTCAGTTTGTCGTCAATTGCTTTCTGCTCCTGTTGCTTAACGTAGAAATAGTCTAATTTTAATGAATGCATTGATCGGAAAAACGCCTTTCTTCCGTCTCTTGCTTCCCATAATTGCCGGTATCATTGCGGGTTCTCTTTTTCCCGGAATTCTGTCTGCATCACTCCCGGCAGCTTTGGGCGGATTGCTCCTGATGCTGTTATCATTCTTTATCCGCCCGGACGAGCAATTCAGGTTCAGATGGTTGTTCGGCGCCGGTGTCTGCTTCTTTCTGTTCTCCCTTTCCCTGTATCAGTACCGGCAACATGCGGAGTCCACCCGGCTCACCCCTTCCGGTTACGGACAATATGACCTTGGCATCGTGCTCGACATACCGGAGGTGAAGCCGCGTAGTATTGCGGTCCATATAAAAACAGCCCTCCCTGAAGAAAAGAAAGTAATCCTTTACTTAGAGCAAACCGACGAGGCGAGAGGGTTGATTCCCGGCGATGAAATTGTTTTCCTATCCAGAGTAGAACCCTTCAGTAATTTCGGAAATCCGGATGATTTTGATTATACCGGATACATGCAGGTCAAGGGTTTCGCAGGATCGGGTTATGTTCCCGGGAGCGACTGGCAGAAAACCGGCCGACAGGCGAAGAGCATACCGGTCATGGCCCAACGGTGCAGGGCAAAAATGCTCGACTTCTATCACTCCTTCCGTTTGGAGAGCGATGCATACGCATTTATCTGTGCACTCACTCTCGGATACAAAGTTCATCTATCCAACGATTTGCAGGAGGCGTTCAGGGCATCGGGTACAGCACATGTACTGGCACTAAGCGGACTCCATGTGGGAATCATCTACGCAGTTATCAGTCTGCTGTTCTCCTTCTTTGGAAAAAGCGGATACGGGTTCCTTGCCCGTCAGTGGCTGATCATTACTGCCCTATGGGCGTTTGTGTTCATAGTGGGGATGTCGGCCTCCGTAGTCCGTGCCGCCATCATGCTTACCTTATTTAGCATAGGAGACCTGTATCATCGCAACGGATTCACCTATAACTCGTTGGCCGCAGCCGCATTTTTCATTCTCATCTTCCGGCCGTTCTCTCTATTTGATGTAGGTTTCCAAATGAGTTTCGGCGCCGTGTTCGGCATCCTGTTCTTTAATCCGAAGATGAGCCGGCTCTACCGGCCTCCAAACAAAGTTGTGAAATATGTGTGGAATCTGCTCTGCATCACCACAACTGCACAGTTAGGTGTTTTCCCACTGGTACTTTACCATTTCGGTACATTCCCTACCTATTTTTTCATTACCAACATGTTGGTCGTGCCTCTTGTCGGTATTATTATTTATACCACTTTCCCTCTCATTCTATTCGGATTGCTTCGCTCTCTCCAGTGGGATTTCATCACGGTGTTGTATACTTTCTTTCAATGGATAGAAAAAATCCTGATCGGGATATTATTGAGGATCGTATATATCTCCGAATCGATCCCTTTTGCCCAGATCTCCGACAAAAAGATATCCTTCCTCCAACTTATACTGCTTTTACTGTTTATGTATCCTTTTGTCCGGTTCCTCTCTTCACACCGTGCCCGGCCGCTTATCATCTCGCTGGTTGCGCTGCTGTTCTTTCAGTTCACCATCACTTATAAAAACCTGACTCCTCCGGCGCCACAACTCACCGTATTCAATAGTCCGGGCCAGAGTGAAATCGCCGTTTTTCACAACAACAAACGGCACTACATGGAAATTCCGGAAAATAATATTCTTCCACATCCTGAAAAACGGATTTTCCTGCTGTCGGATGCTGCTTTCACCACTTATCACGCCGGCCAACAGTTCCCGTTAGATATCCTGATCCTCTCACAGTACGGATCCTTCGATATCGAACAGTTGCTCGTCCTGTTTCGCCCCGCGATGATCGTTTTAGACAGCTCCCTACCTCCGTATGCCGCCGGCAGGATAGCGCGGGAGTGCACCGCTTTGGGCATAGAGGTACATGATGTAACGGAAAACGGAGCCTTTTCGCTAAATTTTTAGTACTTTTGTCGCTCTATCAAACGACAGAGATTAAAAAATGAATTGTACACCATCGATCTCGAATGTGATTCAACCCCGCCAGATGGAGCAGATTATGGATGCCATCGACAGGGCGGAAAAGATCGTCATCACCGCGCACCTCTCTCCCGACGGTGACGCATTGGGATCTTCACTCGCCCTCTACCATTTCCTGAAAAGGAGAAACAAAAATGTAAGGGTTATCGTACCCAACTCCTTCCCCTATTTTCTGAAATGGATGAAAGGCGCCCGTGAAATTGAGGTATATGAATATAACCCAACGGCAGCGCAGCATATCCTTTCTCATGCCGACCTGATCTTTTCGATGGATTATAACATATCCAAAAGAGTAGGCGATATGGGCCCTTTTCTGGATAAGTCTCCGGCACAGAAAATTCTGATCGACCACCATCTTTTCCCCGGAGAGAACTTCGACATAATAGTATCACATCCCGAAATATCATCCACCAGCGAAGTCCTGTTCAGATTATTTTTTCAGGCGGGAAAGTATGAAGAATTGACACAGGCGGAGGCCGAATGCATCTATTGCGGCATGATGACCGACACCGGAGGTTTTACATACAATTCAAGTGATCCTGAAATCTATGAGATCATCAGCCTGTTGCTGCGGAAAAACATCAATAAGGATGCCATCTATTCACAAGTATTCGATAATTACTCCGCGGAGCGGTTTCGCCTGCTCGGATTTACCTTATCGCAACGGATGGAGATATATCCCGAACTGCATTCGGCACTTCTTTACCTTTCCAGGGAAGACCAATCCCGGTTTCGTTTCAGTAAGGGCGATACCGAGGGATTTGTGAACTATCCGCTCAGTATCAAAGGGGTTATCTTCTCCACCTTTATTCGCGAAGATGAAGGGTTGATCAAACTTTCGTTCCGCTCCCAAAAATCGTTTCCCTGCAATGAGTTCGCAGCCGATTTCTTTAACGGGGGAGGCCATCTGAATGCCTCCGGAGGGGAATTTTACGGCACCTTCGAAGAAGCGCTCCGCATTTTCAATGAAGGATTGAGATCCTACGAGGAGAAGCTGAAGAGGACTGCAGGTGAGCTTTAACCCATTTTTAAGAATAGATAATGTTTATTTCGGAGCAACCTCTGTTTTTTTGGAGCAGATTATGTATTTTTGTAGGCTATTCCTTATTAAGTAACAGCAACTAATGAAATCTTTGATGATTAAAAAAGTAAAATAATCATATGAAACTATTCAATTCCATAATTCTCACACTTATCGGTTTGTTGATTATAGCCACCTCCTGCAATAACACAAAATCGTATGCCGACTATCTGAAAGATGAAAGAAAGGCCATTGATCTTTTAATAGCTAAAAATAATTTCAGCATCCTCAGGGATTTTCCGGCAGATAGTGTATTCGGCGAGAATGAATTTTATAAAGACCCGAATACGGGCGTCTATTTTAATATTATTGACCTTGGTGATACCATCAGACCGCAGTGGAGGGAAAAAATATATGTCCGTTTCAAAGGGCTGCATTATTTCAAGGGCGACGACACAATCCGATATTCCAATTACCAGAGCGCCCGCCCGGAAGAATTAGAATATATCGGGCCTGTTTCTTCGATAACAAGGAGCGGTTATGCAAACGCGGGATGGGCTGTTCCCCTGTCCTATGTGGGGCATAGGGGAAAAGTGAAACTGATCATTCCTTTCGAGATGGGTGCATCGTATGACCAGTCCCAATATGAACCGACCTATTACGAACAGGTGGAGTACAGGTTCGACAGCCAGTGGTGATCACAAAAAAAGAAAACTCTTATGACATTAATCAAATCCATATCCGGAATAAGAGGAACAATCGGCGGGATAGTAGCCGAAAATCTGACTCCGCTCGATATCGTAAAATTTACGGCTGCTTACGCAACATTTATCAAAAGAATAACTACACTTCATCCCGTTGAATTGAAAATCGGCGTAGCCAACAATGGTTTGCCACGGAAGCAGAAGCCCTGTATCGTTGTAGGGAGGGATGCCCGCATCTCGGGGGAGATGGTGCATCGTATCATTACCGGAACGCTCATGGGGATGGGGTGCGATGTAACCGATATCGGGATGGCCACCACTCCCACTACAGAGATCGCTGTGGTAAAGGAGAACGCTTCCGGCGGCATTATCATTACGGCCAGCCACAACCCGAAACAGTGGAACGCCCTGAAACTGTTGAACAGCAGCGGGGAATTCCTGAGTGCAGCCGAAGGAGAGGAGATCCTCTCCATTGCCGAAGCAGGAGACTTTTCATTTTCCCCGGTAGATGAACTGGGAAAGATCTCCCAAAAGCAATACCTTCATGAACATATCCAACAGGTTCTATCACTCGACTTAGTGGATAAAGATGCCATAGAAACTGCCAACTTCCGTGTGGCAATAGATTGTGTGAACTCCGTCGGGGGGATAGCCATCCCTGAATTATTATACGCATTGGGTGTAAAAGAGATTTTTAAGCTTCACTGTGCACCGCATGGTAATTTCTCACACAATCCCGAACCGCTGCCCCAGCATCTGACCGAACTTGCATCACTCACACGAAGCTCGAAAGCAACCGTCGGTTTTGCCGTGGACCCGGATGTGGACCGGCTGGCCATCTACTGTGAAGACGGGGAACCGTTTGGTGAGGAGTATACACTGGTTGCCGTATCGGATTATGTTTTGCAGCATACGCCCGGCAATACGGTATCCAACCTTAGTTCAAGCCGTGCGTTAAGGGACGTCACACGTGCCAGAGGCGGCGAATACCATGCTGCGGCTGTAGGGGAAGTGAACGTAGTGACCAAAATGAAAGAGACAAATGCCGTGATCGGCGGAGAAGGTAATGGCGGCGTTATTTATCCCGCTCTGCATTACGGACGCGATGCGCTTACGGGTATCGCCCTGTTTCTCACCTATCTTGCCAAATCAGGGAAAACACCTTCGGAAGTGAGGAAGTCATATCCTCCCTATTTCATGGCAAAACAAAAGGTAGAACTTACACCCGGTATCGATACCGAGATGATTCTGGACAAGGTGAAAGAAAAATTCAGTGATCAGCAGATAACCGATATCGACGGGGTGAAGATCGATTTTCCCGATAGATGGGTACATCTGAGAAGATCGAACACCGAGCCTATCATCCGTGTTTATTCAGAAGCACACTCCATAGAGGAGGCGGAGAGGATCGGCAAACAGGTCATCAACCTGATACAAGAGTTCTCATAACATAGTAAATATCGTCTATTCTTCACTCAATTGCCACTTCACCTCATCTGATGTGGCTTTTGAATTAAATAAACTAACAGATCCGGAATTAATGAAAGATACACTGATCAGGCGCGAAGAGTTGCGCAGTCTGCACCCTGCATTCAGGGGAAAATACGGAGACAAATTGATAGACCTGGGTATAAGAATATCCGCATTACATGTTCCGAATGAAATTTACAACCGCTCCAAACATCTTACCGGCCCCGCTTTCTGTAAAGATGTCCTGGATAAACTCGAAATCACCCGTACGGTAAGAAATGCGGAGGTCCTCGATGAGATGGGAGACCGTCCTTTTATTACGGTATCCAACCACCCTTACGGGCATATCGACGGGATTGCAGCGATTGAAACCGTAGGCAGCCGGGTTCGGCACTATAAAATGATGGTGAACGTTATTTTGGGATTGATCGATACGATGGCTGAAAACTTCATTACTGTGAACCCTATGAAGTATGCCGATAAAAACAGTATCACTTTCGCCGGTATCAAAGAAAGCATCGCCCATGTGCGGGCAGGGCTCCCATTGGGTTTTTTTCCCGCCGGGGCGGTTTCCAATCTTATTTTAAAAAAAGGGAAAATGGTGATTGAAGACCGGGAGTGGCAACCGGCAGTGATCAAAATTATCCAGAAAACAAAAGTGCCGGTCATTCCGATGCATATCTCCGGACACAATAGCCCGTCGTTTTATCTTTCAAGGATATTGGGATGGAAAATGCGTAATCTCAGGCTCTGTCACGAATTATACAACAAAAAAGGCAAAGAGATGGTGATCACCTTCGGTAAACCCATCATGCCAAATACGATAAAACCGTTTAAAGACGATATATCGCATCTGGCCGAGTACCTGAAGGAAGAAACCTATGCTTTAGGAAACAAGCATAAAAATTATTCATACACAACTAAGTGATTAAAGCGAATTCACTAAAGTTAGACTTTTTCCCGCAACGGTAAAATTCGAGTAAACTCGCTTTTTGCTCATTGCTTAACGAAAAAGTTCCATACGACACCTTTGAAAGTAGAAGTGGTTATCGTATGAAAACAATGAAAAATTTCCTATCTTTGAATATTCAAACTAACAGCACGCTTATGGCAAAACACTCTTTACAACAGGTGAAGCAACGTTTCGGGATCATTGGGAATGATCCCAAGCTGGATCGTGCTATCGACGTAGCTTTACAGGTGGCCCCTACCGACCTCTCGGTACTTATTACCGGAGAAAGCGGTACCGGGAAAGAGAACTTTCCGCAGATCGTGCACCAATACAGTAACCGGAAGCACGGTCCCTATTTTGCCATCAATTGCGGTTCAATACCCGAGGGAACTATTGATTCGGAACTTTTCGGACACGAGAAAGGATCATTTACCGGCGCTACGGGAACCCGAAAAGGCTACTTTGAGGTGGCTGACGGAGGCACCCTCTTTCTCGACGAAGTAGGTGAACTTCCACTCCCGACACAGGCACGCCTGCTTCGCGTGCTGGAGAGCGGGGAATTCATTAAGGTAGGTTCTTCGAAAATAGAAAAGACCAACGTGCGGGTGGTGGCAGCCACCAATCTCGACATGGTCAAGGCTGTAGAGAGAGGGAAATTCAGGGAAGACCTCTATTATCGCCTTAATTCGGTACCTATCCGTATTCCGCCGTTACGCGACCGGTCAGAGGATATTCCCCTTTTATTGAGGAAATTTGCTGGCGATTGTGCCGAAAAATATATGATGCCCCCGATTACGCTTACCGACGATGCAAAAGAGATACTGAAAAACTATCGCTGGCCGGGGAATGTACGTCAACTGAAGAATATTACGGAACAAATCTCGGTCATTGAACAGGAGCGCCTGATCACCTCCGACATTCTTCAGAAATACCTGCCGAACAATGAAGTAGGGATGCTACCCGTCTCCATCCATCAGATTCAGGAATCGGAGCAAAAATCATTCACCAACGAACGGGAGATCCTCTATCAGGTGCTGTTCGACATGAAAAAAGATATTACCGACCTGAAACGGGTGGTAAAAAGCATCATGGAGGATTCAACACAACATGCATCCTACAATACGCCCTCGCCGGAAATACACTCTTCTTCCATCATCACAAACGATAATACCCGGGTTTCCGTCCCAGTGAAATATGAGGCTGTATCAAAAAAATTCACCTTGGATGAATCCGAAACGAACAATATCCAGGAAGCCACCGAGTACGAAGAGAGCGCCCTGTCGATCAGTGAAGTGGAGAAAGATATGATCATTAAGGCGTTGGAACGGCATAATGGAAAAAGAAAGTTGGCAGCCAACGACCTGGGGATCTCCGAGCGCACACTTTACCGCAAAATTAAGGAATACTCCCTGTTAGGTTAGATTAAGATTATGAAGAAAAATATTTTCCTCCTCCTGTTATTACTGGTCTCTGTCAGTTCATGCCGGATATCCTATTCGTTCAGGACTGCCTCTATCGACTATGATCTCACCAAAACGCTCCAGATAGCGCACTTTGTAAATCAGGCACCATTGGTTTACCCCCCGCTTGAGCAGCGATTCAACGAAGAGATGAAGGATATGTTCACCCGCAACACGCGTCTGCAGTTGGTGAATCAAAACGGGGATATGGAAATTGAGGGGGAGATCGTAGGGTATGAACTAACCCCTATGGCGGTGCAGGAGGATGCATTTGCTTCCGAGACGCGGCTGACCATGACGGTGAGGATGCGGTTCCGGAATAATAAAATCGATGCGCCCGAGATAGAAGAGAGAATTTCCGCCAATCGCACATTCCCCAGTAATACCGTCTTTGACTCCGTACAGGATCAACTCATTAATGAACTCATCGATGAAATTGTAGATCAGATATTCAACGCTACCATGGCAAACTGGTAATTCAATGCAAAAGGAAGATCTATACGGATGGATGGAGAACCCCGACAGGCTGGACGCTTCCACATTAGAAGAGCTGAAAGAGGTTGTGGAGGAATATCCTTATTTTCATACCGCCAGGTTATTGTACACGAAGAACTTAAACCTGGCTGACAGTCAAGGTTATGAGGAAGAGTTGGGAAGAACGGCTGTTTTGTGTAACGACAGGAGGAAACTGTTTTATCTTATCTACCGGGAAGAATACGGGAAGTTGCTGAATAAGAACGACGGTATTTTTCCAAGCAGACGAGACAGGACAGAGGAACTGCTTGAATCATTTCTTTCTTCACTCGGAGAGAGAGAGATGATTGAGCCGACTGTCGAAAATGCGGAATTGAATCTGGCGACGACCGACTATTTCTCCTATCTGGGATCGCTGGGAGGGGAGACCGGCAATCCGGATCAGAGCGGAAGTCAAAAGCTGCAACACCATGATATTATCGATGCTTTTATCGAAAAAGCAAAATCAGATATATTATTCGTACCCAAAGAAACAATTCCTGCCGACACCAGGCAAGATGCGGAAATAAAAGAAGAAGGAGGTGAGTTCCTGACCGAAACACTCGCAAGGATCTATATCAAACAAAAAAAATATGAGCAGGCGCTCACAATTATTAAAAGGTTAAGTTTGAATTTTCCAAAAAAAAGTGTTTACTTTGCCCACCAAATTCGTTTTCTTGAATTATTGATTATTAACGAAAAAAACAAAGACAAATAAATATGTATATTTTTATCACAATCCTTATTGTATTGGCGGCGATCCTAATGATCTTTGCCGTATTGGTACAAAAATCAAAAGGGGGGGGACTGGCAAGCGGTTTCGCATCGTCGAACCAGATTATGGGTGTCCGGAAAACAACCGATTTCCTGGAGAAATTCACATGGACACTGGCAGGCACGATCATTGTGTTAAGCATCCTGACAGCCAAATACACCGCCTCACACGCCAATGTTCCGCAATCTCAGATAGAAGTTGAACAGCCGGCGCCGCTGAATCCTACTACGGCACCCAATGTAACTCCGGAGATGCCCGTTCCGTCGCAAATTCCTGCCCAACCGGCGCCGGAAGAAGGAACGCCGAATGAGTGAAAACAATGATTTTCCATACGACCTTAACGTTAATAAATGAACGATGTTCGTATGAAGAAGCTGTTATTCCTTTTTTTTCTGCTGCCGTCCCTACTGGCCGGAGCACAGACTATCACATACGATACGATCAAAGTATCTCCTGATGACGAGCGGAATATCTATCTCCATCGTCGCGGGAAAATAAAGACTGTTGCGAATGAACCTTCGCGGAGGGAAGGTTCATCTACTGCCGGGAGGCAGTCTGCCGCCTTTGATAAGAGTAAATTGCGTTTCGGCGCAAACCTGGGTCTGTCGTTAAGCAGAAATTATACCAATCTGGGTTTTGGACCACAGACAGGATATCAGTTCAACAAATATTTCATGGCCGGCGCTGGGATCAAATACTATTATACGAGAGCGCGTACCTATGATTATGAAATAAAAAACAATCTACTGGGAGCAAATCTGTTCGGTTATTTTTATCCGGTAAATTTCATCGCTGCCTTTGTGCAACCCGAACTCAACTATATCTGGTCTGAATTAACCCGCCGGACTACAGGGGAAACCATAACGGACAGGGGGCTTGTGCCATCGCTGGTAGTGGGAGGGGGTTTTCGGTTGGGAAGATCACACATCACGCTGAACTACGACCTGATGCAACATACCAACTCCCCTCATCCCGACGGATTCTATCTTGGGGTCTCCGCATTTTTCTAAACAACCAACTGCCTGACAAAATTAGTTGTTTTTGTCCGTATATCGCCCTGCAATGGGTTGCATCACATGGTTTCAGCATATCCTTCTGCCGCCAACTATTTTCTGCAGTCCCCTGTTTCGCACAGATCAACGGAACATAAGATCCTGCACAACAGTCATCTCGGCATGATCATTCAGTTTTTTGATCAGCTCCTCCTTATTCATCAGAAGCTCAGCGCGAAGTACGGCAGAAGTGAGGTGCACGTAAAGGGTACCGCGATTGAAATAAATGTTACCGGTATATTTGGAGATTCCTTCTCCAAACAGTTCATTCCATCCCCTGACAACACGTTGTTGGGCCATTTTCACTCTCAGCGCACTATTTTCATTTAAAAAATCGGAGAACGCTTCTGATAACGGTTGGGCATTTTTCTTCTGCATCCGTACTAATCTTTCAATAGGTTTATTTCTCCATCCGCTACGGAATAGATATGTGAGTTGTTATGGATCCGATGCAGGATCCTATCGAGTGACCCCCTGTTGGTATCGGAGATGAATATTTGCCCGAACTCCGGACCGGAAACCAGTTTTACAATCTCCTCCACCCTCCTGGCGTCAAGCCGGTCGAAAATATCATCCAGTAACATAATAGGTGTTGTATCGCCTGTTTTCAGCAGAAAATGGAACTGTGCCAGTTTCAGCGAAACAAAATAGGTTTTGTTCTGACCCTGCGACCCCACCTTTTTGATAGAGTAACCGTCGAGCATCATCTCCAACTCGTCACGATGAATACCCACCGAAGTGTGACCGAGAAAGACATCCCGTTGCCTGTTTTGTCTCAGCTTTTCCCGGAAATCAGCCTCATGCAACTGAGAGGTATAACTGAAGGAAACCTGTTCGCTCGATTGACTGATGCAGGTATAGAACTGATTGAAGATAGGGGTGAATTCTTCGATAAATTCCTTTCTTTTCCGGTGAATGAAGGTACCCGCTTCTGCCATCTGTTCCTCCCAGAGATCCAATAGCGTGAGATCAATGAGCGGTTCCTCGTCCTTCAATAGTGCATTCCGTTGTTGCAACGCCTTGTTATACCTGACCAGCGCGCGCAGATATTCTTTATTAAACTGCGAAACAGCCATATCCATAAATCTCCGTCGCACTTCGCTTCCGCCGGTGATCAGTTCGTTATCCGCCGGGGATACCATTACCAGCGGTATCAGCCCGATATGGTCAGAGAGCCGCTCGTACTCCTTCTTATTACGCTTGAACTGTTTCTTCTGCCGTCGGCGGATGGCGCAGTAGATTTCCTCCTGCGTGGCATCCGCAAACTCATACTTTCCCTGCAACATACACACCTCCTCACCATGCTTTATGATCTGCGAATCGACGGGATTCGTATAACTCCTGCAGAAGGAAAGGTAATAAACGGCATCCAGCAGATTGGTCTTTCCCATTCCGTTGTCACCGATAAAACAGTTCATCTTAGGGGACAATATCAGGTCTGCCTGAGTCAGATTTTTGTAATTAATAAGGGAAAGTTCTTTTAAAATCATATCATACAGGGTAAAGAACAAAGAACCAAGAGTAAAGACTGTCAGAATTTGACTGCGTCGATTTTTAATTCATGCTCTCAGAATTCCAAAATTCATCGTTAAATCATTAAATCGTCAAATCAACAAATTGTTTCATTAGTCTTCTAACAACAATCGTTGCAGATCTTCGGGCGAAATATTCATCTTGAGCCGCCCCTGGGAAGCAAATGAGATCTTGCCCCTCTCCTCGGAAACAATAATCACTTTGGCATCAGTTTCCTGTGATATCCCCAATCCCGCCCTGTGCCGTAATCCCAGGTGAGTGGGAATATTGGGATTCTGAGAGATGGGCAAAATGCATCCTGCCGCCTTGATCTTCTTTCCGACAACGATCATGGCACCGTCATGCAGCGGACTGTTTTTAAAAAATATATTCTCGATAAGGCGCGACGATATATCGGCATTGACAATTTCCCCGGTCTGTTCGTAGAGCCCCAGATGAAGGTCGCCCTGAATGGCGATAAGTGCGCCTGTATTTGTCTTTGACATATTCATGCAGGCAAGCACAATGGCCGTCAGGTATGAATTGTCGTTCTTCTGCTTATCCCCCGGAAAGAAAAGTTTTGTGATAAAATTCCATCCTTTTTTGGAGCCGAGCGACATCAGAAACCGCCGGATCTCATCCTGAAAGAGAATTACCAGCAAAAAGAGTCCCACACCCACAAACTGGTCGAGAATGGATCCGAGCAACACCATGTTGAACACCCGTGAGACCAGGATCCAGATCACCATGAAGACCAGAACCCCAATAAAGAGGGGGCGCATCCCCGATATCTTCACTAACCTGAACAGGTAGTAGAGGAGCAGTGCTACCAGGATTACATCAATGAAATCTTTTACTCCAAAATGTGCGAACATATTTCCCTATGTGTCAAATTCAACTATTTTCGCGATGATCTTCACGCATTCCACTGCTTCTTTCACATCATGGACCCGCAGAATATCAGCGCCGGAAAGCAGCGCCACGGTATTCAGCACGGATGTGCCGTTAAGGCTCTCCTCCGGCGTAATTCCGAGCAACTTGCAGATCATCGATTTTCTCGATATGCCTACCAGTAGAGGTTCCTCAAAGATATGAAAATATTTCAGATAAGCCATCAATTCATAGTTTTGAGATACCGTTTTACTGAATCCGAAACCGGGATCAATGATCACATCGTTTACTCCGAGCTGATTCAGTTTTGCCTTGCGCTCAGAAAAATAATACAGGATATCCTGCATAAAATTGTCGTAATGGGTCAATTGCTGCATTGTCTGAGGCATACCCCGCATATGCATAAGGATATAGGGAACGTTCAACTGCGCCACAACGGGAAACATCCGCTCATCGATCTGCCCTCCCGAAATATCGTTGATGATGTTCACACCATATTCCTCTACAGCCTCCTTAGCCACATCGGCATAAAAGGTATCTACAGAAAGTATAATATCGGGAAACTCCTTGCGGATCAATTTCAGCGCAGGCATCAACCGTTCAGACTCCTCTTTCGCATCCAGGAACCGGGCGGCAGGTGAAGTGGATTGCGCACCCACATCAATCATTGCCCCCCCCTCCCGAAGTATCTGGCGGCATCTCTCTACGATCTCGTTTGGGGCTTGTTTCCTGCTTCCCGGGAAAAAGGAGTCGGGGGTGACGTTCACAATACCCATTACCCGGGGCGTTGAAAGGTCAATCAGCGTACCGTTTATATTGATGGTTTTCATTTGAATATTTTACTTTTTTCGACGTATGAAACATTCTAGAAGAAAGAACTGAGAACTAAGAAGCGAAGAAATCTTAAATCTTGAATCTTAAATCTTGAATCTTAAAATCTTTGAAATTAAAGTACCGAATCGGGATCCCTGCCCGGATAATCAACAGTATAATGCAATCCCCTGCTCTCTTTGCGCGCCATAGCCTGTTTAATCACCATGTAACCTACTTTGATGATATTCCTCAATTCACAAATATCTCTCGATACCACGGAACGCTGGAAGAGATCCTCCGTTTCCCGGAACAGTATATTCAACCGGTCGAGCGCTCTTTGTAAACGCAGATCCGAACGGACAATACCCACATAGGACGACATGATCTGCCCTACTTCCCTGTAACTCTGCGTGATAAGCACCATCTCCTCGGGAGAGGTGGTTCCTTCAGCATTCCAGGAAGGAATATCTTCCTGAAACGGATATCCTCTGAAGACAGGCAGAGAGTGTCTTGCAGCGGCATCCGCAAAAACCACCGCCTCAATCAATGAATTCGATGCCAGCCGGTTGGCCCCGTGAAGTCCGGTACAAGCACACTCTCCATTGGCATAGAGGCGACTGATGCTTGTCTCCCCATCCATATTTACTTTGATCCCTCCACACAGATAGTGGGCCGCAGGAGCGACCGGGATCATATCTTTGGTAATGTCGATCCCATAGGAAAGACATTTTTCATAAATGGTGGGAAAATGTTTCCGGGTCTCTTCCGGATCTTTATGGGTTACATCCAGAAAGAGATGTTCAAAACCCTTCCCTTTCATCTCAGTATCGATAGCGCGGGCGACGATATCGCGGGGAGCAAGCGAACCTCGCTCATCGTATTTGTGCATAAACTCTTTACCGTCGAGTGTCTTCAACACGCCTCCATAACCCCGCATCGCCTCCGTAATAAGAAACGAAGGACGTACACCGGGATGATATAATGCCGTAGGGTGGAACTGCACAAATTCCATCCCTTTGATCTCCCCCTTGGCCCGCGCCACCATGGCAATCCCATCACCCGTAGCGACCAACGGGTTAGTGGTGGTCTGGTAAATACATCCGATCCCACCCGTAGCCATCATCGTGACCCGTGCAAGAAAAGTATCGATCTCATTTGTCTCCTGATTGAGTATATAGGCCCCGTAGCACTCAATCCCCGGGGTATGCCTTGTGACCACCTGTCCCAGGTGGTGCTGCGTGAGCACTTCTATAGCAAAATGGTGATCAAACACATCGATATTGGGATGGTTGCGGATGGTCTCGATCAGACTGTCCTGGATTTCCGCTCCGGTATTGTCCTTATGGTGTAAAATACGAAATTCCGAATGTCCGCCTTCGCGGTGGAGGTCAAAGTTCCCTTTGTCATCTTTGTCGAAATCCACCCCCCATCTTATCAGTTCCCTGATTTGAGCGGGCGCCTCATGCACTACCTTTTCCACTACCTCCACATCGCAGAGCCCTCCTCCGGCATCCAACGTATCGGCTATATGTTTTTCGAAATTATCCCACGGATTGGTGACGGAGGCAATCCCCCCTTGCGCGTAGTATGTATTGGCATCTTCAAGTGAATTCTTCGCCGCAATGGCTACTCTCCCGTATTTTGCCACCTTTAGGGCGTAACTCATTCCGGCAATACCGGAACCGATCACCAGAAAATCGTATCTATAAACCATTTGCCTCTTTTTTAGGATTATTGAGGTACAAATTTACATGATTTTCCCTTTGAATAGGAAAAATCAGGTGGGTTTTCCAATATATCAGTCTCTCATTTGAATCCTCCAGAGCACAGTAAAGTTAAAAAACATTATATCATTCAAAAATCTCCCCTAATTTGTTTTCTTTGTATATTAAATGAACCGACTGCTAAACATCACGTTATTAACTGTTTTACGCTTTTAATTATCCCTGTATGAACAACTTATTCCGTCTGCTTCTGTTTTTCTGCTTCCTGTCGGCCCCGAACCTGTTTTCCGGAAATATAACGCAGCCGGATTCCACCTATCTACTCAGAGGCAGGGTACTTGGCGCCGACACCAACGAACCGCTGGTCAATGCAAGTGTCTTGGTACAACAGGTGAATATATCGAGCGTCACCAATCAGGATGGATATTTTTCCATTCGTGTCCCGGCCTCTACGAGGCATTCAGAACTCCTTATCCGCTACCTGGGATACGAAAACCAGAAGATCCCGGTGGTCACACTGATGGATAATCCGAACAACCATATCACTTTGAAACCCTCTCCCATTCAACTGAGCGAGATAGTCGTGGTCTCGGGCGACGGCACAGAACTGGTGCGTGAAGCACTGCAACGTATCCCGCAGAACTATCCCGACAACCCGCACATGATGGTAGCCTTTTATCGGGAGTCGGTAAAGAAAGGATCAAACTATATCTCGCTGGTAGAAACCGTTTTGGATATTTACAAAGCCACCTACAGCTCCTATAGTAATGACCAGTCTAAAATTTATATCGGTCGCAAAGCCACTGATATCTCTCCCCGCGACACTGTCCTGTTGAAGTTTCAGGGAGGGATCAATGATGCTTTGATGCTTGATATAGCCAAGAACCCGGAGATTGTTTTTGGGACGGACGCATCTGAATACGGGTTTCACATCGAGGGATTGATTAATATCAACGATAAACCACACTATATTATTTCATTTTCCCCCCATCCGGGAATAAAAGATATCCTGTTCAGGGGGAATATTTACTTAGACGCGGCATCCCTTGCTTTCGCCCGCATGGAATTCAGCATGAATGTGGAAGACCGGAAAGATGCCGCCAATATCTTTATCAGGCGAAAACCGGCGAAGATGAGGGTAGAGGTGAACAATGCGCAGTATGTAGTGGATTTTATTGAAGATAACGGGAGGTGGTATTTCAATTACAGCAGTACCGAGGTTGCATTTCGCGTACGGTGGACGAACCGGTTCTTCGGCTTGTTTGCCACTACTTATACCATAAGTTCGGAAATGGCCATTACCGACAGATACGACAACAATGTGGTGAAATTTCCCCGTAATGAACGGATCCGGTCTACTGATGTGATCGCTGAAAAGGTGGAACATTTTCTCGATCCAGACTTCTGGGGAGAATACAACGTGATCGAACCGGATCAGGAAATAACGGATGCCGTGAAACGATTAAGCGGAAAATTACGGCGAAGGAGTGAACTATTTCGTTAAGCTAAATGAGCAGAGGATAAGCAAGCTTATCCTCTGCCATAGCAAGAATTGAAAATCGAAGAGCGAAGGCGACTCAAATAGGCTGATGAAATCGAATAAAAAGCCAAAACTGTTTGGAATTAGCAAATTTAGGTGTACCTTTGTAACCCAAAGTTTTATACACTATTTATTATTTACAAATCAGTATGTATTTAGATTCTGCTAAAAAGAAGGAAATCTTTGCCAAACACGGGAAGTCCAACACTGATACTGGCTCACCAGAAGCGCAGATAGCATTGTTCTCCTACCGTATTTCGCATTTGACTGAACATCTCAAGTCAAACAAAAAAGATTATAGCACGGAAAGAGCATTGAGAATTTTAGTGGGCAAACGCCGTCGTTTACTCGATTATCTGATCGATACGGAGATCGAAAGATACCGTTCCATTATCAAAGAATTGGGTATCAGAAAATAATTTTCTCAAAGAGAGACTGGAAAGAGGATGAAATAACTTTTTATCCTCTTTTTTTATCAATAACCCTCTCCATTAAAGGAAATTAAACATTGCTGGCGTAAAGATATGTTACAAAAACATATTCTAAAACTATGTCTTATAACATATTTTTTTATTTTGCGGATTCAAAATAGCGCCCTATCTTTGCATCGATAACCTAAAACAATCTTTTTTACCTTAACGCTGATATCACGTTAACCGATACAAAAGAGGCCCTCTCGATCGAGGGGGCCTCTTTTTTTTAAAATCTTTTTATATTTTTGATTATATAAAAAAACATCTATATTTGAGGAATGAATTGGATGTTTTTCGGTAATTGAACTTTTCTAATAAATCTGACCTCTATGCTAAAAATACTTATTCTTATTGATTATTCCAGCGAATTCAGCCGCCGACTGCTGAGAGGCCTGATCCAATACTCCAAGGAACATGGGCCCTGGATTTTTTATCGATTACCCTCTTATTATAAAACACTGTATGGTAAAGAGGGTATCGTGGAGTGGGCCAAAGAGTGGGAAGCCGACGCTATTGTGGCTCGGTGGGATCATGAAGGGACTAATTTGCTGGCGTCATTGAATATCCCTATCCTGCTTCAAAATTACAAAGAACGAAGTTCCTATTTCTCCAATCTGACCGGCGATTATTTCGGTACCGGAGAGATGGCGGCACAATTTTTCATCAAAAGGCGCTACCGGAATTTTGCATTCTATGGGAATAAAGGGGTGGTTTGGTCATGTGAAAGAGCGGAAGGATTCAGAATCCAAATAGAAAAAGCGGGAGGCAACTACTATTACTTTGAAAGCGAAAATTTAAACGGAGAGGAATGGGGAACCAGCCATATACAGCTCGATGAATGGTTACTGTCTCTTCCCAAGCCTGTGGGATTATTTGCCTGCGACGATAATTTCGCATTGAGGGTATCGCAAATATGCAAGATCAACAACATCAGAATTCCTGAAGATATCGCTTTGCTGGGAGTAGATAACGATGAACTGATCTGCAATTTGTCCGACCCGCCTATCTCTTCCATTGTTACGGATGTGGAGAGGGGCGGATATGAAGCGGGAAGATTAATTGACAGACTGATAAAGGGAGAACTGAAAGATCCTTTCAATATCATTGTCCGGCCGACCCGGTTTGAACTCCGGAAATCAACAGAAAGATACGATATTTCCAATGAATATATTTCACAAATTGTAAATTATATCGAAGATAATTTTACCTCCAATATCGTCATTGAATCCTTAATAGAACAGGTACCTCTATCCCGGCGTAACCTGGAAGTGAAATTCAAAGATGAAATGGGAACCTCTATTTATCAATTTATTCTCAGTTGCAGGATTGATTATTTCGCACATTTATTATTAACTACTGAGAGAACACTATTTGACCTGGCATTGGAGTCCGGATTCAATGATTGCAAGAACGTTTCCCGTATTTTTAAGAAAATGAAAGGCTATACTCCTCTTGAGTACCGTAAAAAATATGGTGATTCTCATAAGGAATAACGTTATTTGAAAACACAATTACGCTTTTAAAGCATTTTTCAACCATATAAAAAATAATTTTGTGCTTTGAGTACACGGAAGCATCACTATATGTTTTTTTAAAATTTATAATAATATGAGTAACAGTCCCCAAATCAATCATGTACCAGACAGAAGCACCACCATCAAGTCGATGATCATATTGGCATTACTGTTTTTTATTTTCGGATTGGTGTCATGGGTGAACACCATTTTAATACCCTATTTTCAGCTAACTCTTCAATTGTCTAATTTCCAGTCCTATCTGGTCACATTTGCTTTTTATATCGCCTATCTGATCATGGCGATCCCCTCCTCCTTCCTGCTGAATAAGATGGGCTATAAAAAGGGAATGATGCTTGGATTATGGTGCATGTCAATAGGAGCCTTGCTTTTTGTTCCTGCCGCCTATTGGCGTATCTATCAAATATTTCTTTTGGGACTGTTCCTGTTGGGTGTGGGATTGGCCATCTTGCAATCCGCTGCCAATCCCTACGTAACAATTGTAGGGTCTATAGAAAGCGCTGCCAAACGGATGAGTATTGTAGGAACCGGCAACAAGCTGGCGGGGGTGATTGCCAATCTTATATTTGCAGCTGTCGTTATCAGGGAATCCGACAAAGTCCTTATGCGGGAGATTGAAGCGGGAAATTACACCGGGGCAGCTTTAGAAACGGCTTTAGATACCCTGATAAAAGGGGTAATGACACCTTACCTCGTTTTGGCCATTGCCCTGTTCATTTTCGGTATAATTGTCCGTTATTCACCCTTACCTGACTTGGATCCCTCTATAGTAAATAAACGGTCCGAACAAGATGAAAATTCACATAAATCCATCTCACAATATCCGGCGCTTATATTAGGAGTGGCGGCAATGTTCTTTCATATAGGAACCCAGATGATTGCGCTGGGAACCAGTATTAAATATGCGGGAACCATGGGAGAGAGCCTTGCGGGACCTGCCCGGAATATCCCCTCTTATACCATGTTGCTGACGTTTATCGGCTATTTCTTAGGAATCGCCCTTATCCCCAAATACCTGAAACAACGGAATGCCCTCTTAATTTGTGCCTCCATCAATCTGGTATTGTCCGCCATGATAATAACCACATCGGGGACAATACAATTCCTTGGCATCACTACCGATATCTCCCTTTGGTATTTAGTGATGATGGGACTTCCGAATGCCCTGCTGTATGCCGGCATCTGGCCGTTGGCTATCAACGGATTGGGCAAATACACCAATCTGGGTTCCGCATTCCTCGTGATGGCTTTAAGCGGTAGCGCAATTATGCCCCTCGTTTATAACGCTTTTGTAGAATTGAATGCATCGTTATCTCCCTTTGAAGCAATGAAACAAGCCTATTGGATCCTTATTCCCTGTTTTGCCTACATTGTATGGTATGCTGCCAAAGGATATCAGATCAAATCCTGGAAAAAAACGCATGATTAATATGATAATATGCCAATGAGACTAACATGTTGATTTGTTAATATAATAATTTCAGTAATTCTGCCAGTTCAACCATCCCAGATCCAAAATCCTATATCTCAAGTCTTGGTTCTTAACGCTAAAAATCTTTATTCTTATGAATGTGAACAATCGACTCATCATAAAAAACGGAAAGGTCATTTTCTCCGATAAAATAGAAGATAATGTGACCATTGTATGTGAGAATGGAAAAATAATCGATATCGTAAAACCGGAAGAGGTTGTTTTCGGTAACGGAGATGTGGTCATAGACGCGCAAAACAAATATATATCTCCGGGCTTCATTGATATCCACACCCACGGCGGGGGCGGACACGACTTTATGGACGGAACCGTCGAAGCATATCTTGGAGCGGCAGAAACACATGCCAGACACGGAACTACCGCGCTCTTGCCGACTACTCTCACCAGCACTTTTGAAGAGTTGATGAAAACATTCTCCACCTACAAGGAAGCAGTAAAGCAGAACAATAAGGGAGCCAAATTTCTCGGCCTGCATCTTGAAGGTCCCTATTTCGCGTATAACCAACGGGGCGCCCAGGATCCCCAATACCTTAGAAATCCCGAACCGGAAGAGTACAATAAGATCTTAGCGGCATCGGACGATATCGTTCGATGGAGCCTGGCGCCGGAACTGCCTGGTGCGTTAGAGTTCGGGAAAGTACTCACTGAAAGGAATATCCTTCCTGCAGTCGCTCATTCCGACGCTATTTACGAAGAGGTGGTGAAGGCGTTCAACGCCGGATTCTCTCTTGCCACTCACTTGTACTCAGGCATGTCTACTATCACCCGGAGAAACGCGTACCGTTATGCCGGCGTGGTCGAAGCCGCTTATCTGATCGACGGGATGGACGTAGAGATCATCGCCGATGGTGTCCATCTGCCCAAATCCCTTCTTCAGTTCGTTTATAAATTCAAAGGTCCCGACAGAACCGCGCTTTGTACCGATTCAATGCGGGGAGCAGGCATGCCCGACGGAGAGTCCATCTTAGGCAGCCTGGACAAAGGACAGAAGGTGATCATTGAAGATGGTGTAGCCAAACTGCCGGATCGTACGGCCTTTGCCGGGAGCGTTGCCACCACCGACCGCTTAGTCAGAACCATGGTGAATATAGCGGAAGTGCCTTTGGTGGAAGCAGTAAGAATGATGACCCTAACACCGGCCCGCATGATGAAGATAGATCAGCAGAAAGGATCTATCCGGAAAGGGAAGGATGCCGATTTTGTTATTTTTGATGATAATATTAATGTTTCACACACAATTTTAGAAGGAAATGTCATATACGGAAACTAACACGAATGTAATCACATTCACAAAAGGAATGTTGGAAGTAAAAATCTTCCATACGCGAGAAGAGATGGGTAAAGAAGCAGCAGCCAATGTGTCGGATACCATCCGGCAACTGCTCAGGAAAAAAAATGAGATCAATATGATTTTCGCCGCTGCGCCATCGCAAAGTGATTTTATGAAAGAACTGATTGCCGATGAACGCATCCGGTGGGAAAAGATCAATGCCTTTCATATGGACGAATATATAGGATTGGAAAAAGATGCACCGCAAGGATTCGGCAATTTCCTCAGGGAACGCATCTTCGATAAAGTTCCTTTTAAAAGTGTTCATTACATAAATGGACGGGCGAAAGATCCTTCCGAAGAATGCGAAAGATATGCCGGCTTACTGAATCAATATCCTGTTGATATTGTTTGTCTTGGAATCGGAGAGAATGGCCACATTGCCTTCAATGACCCTCCTGTAGCTAACTTCAGAGATCCGAAGCGGGTAAAAGTGGTGGAACTGGATATGCCTTGCAGGCAGCAACAAGTAAATGAGAACCTGTTTTCCGGCATAAAACTGGTGCCTACCCATGCCGTCACAGTCACTATACCTGCCTTGATAAGCGCTAAATATATGTTTTGTATGGTGCCTGCCAAAAATAAAGCCGAGGCCGTTTATCGCACATTAAATGAGGAAATCAGCGAAAAATGTCCGGCCACTATTCTGAGAACAAAAGAAGATGCCAGACTATACCTGGATGAAGAAAGTGCATCATTACTGGATTAAAACAAGATAATAGTTTGAGACAAGCATGAGAAAATTCACATAAAGTACTGTCTAAAATCGTCTTGCGTCTTGGCTCTTATATCTAAATTTTCAATCATTATGAGACTAAAAATTATTTTATCAGCTATTTTGTCCGGGCTTTTATTAATTGCCCAGGCACAAATAAAGATCGGAATTATCGGGTTGGATACCTCCCACTCCGTTGCATTCACCAAATTTCTGAATGGAGAAGATAAAAAAGAAGAATTCAAGGAGTTTAGGATCGTAGCCGCCTATCCTTACGGATCAAAAACCATCAAAACGAGCTACGATCGCATACCCGGTTATATAGAGCAAGTAAAGGAATTGGGAGTTGAAATTACTCCATCCATTGCCGAACTTTTGGATAAGGTCGATTGCGTGATGCTGGAAACCAACGATGGGAACTTGCATCTGGAACAGGCCTATGAAGTATTTAAAGCGGGGAAGATCGTTTTTATCGATAAACCGATAGGCGCTAATTTAGCTCAATCTATTGCTATTTTTCGACTGGCTAAACAATACAACGTGCCTGTCTTCTCATCATCAGCTTTAAGATATGTCTCTCAGAGCCAAAAACTACGTAATGGAGAATTAGGTAAAGTGTTGGGGGCTGACTGTTATTCTCCCGCACATATCGAACCATCGCACGCCGATATGGCATGGTATGGAATACACGGCACTGAAGCTTTGTTTACCGTTATGGGAACAGGCTGTGTTTCAGTAAACCGTATGTCTTCAGAAGGAACGGACGTGATAGTCGGTCTTTGGGACGATGGAAGAATTGGTACCGTAAGAGGGGCCCGTACCGGAAAAAGCCCTTATGGGGGAAATGCTTTCACGGATCAGGGTGTCGTCTCAACAGGAGTATATGAGGGTTATGAAGCGCTGTTAAAGGAAATACTAAAATTCTTTAAAACCCGTGTTTCTCCTGTAACTGAAAAAGAAACGCTGGAGATATTCACATTTATTGAGGCTGCTGACATCAGTAAAAGCCAAGGGGGAAAGATCATTTCTATGGATGCAACTTATCAGAAAGGCATAAAAGAGGCCCAAAAACTGATCCGTAAACTAAAATAGCAGCAAAATGAAGAAAGGTTGGTTAATTATTGCCGTCGGATTGATATTTTTTTCATGCATGCAAAAAAATAACACCCCTCCGGGAGATCAAACGGTGTTCACCGGAGAAGCGGGAGAGATAAAATTAATTGTCCCGGCTCCGGGGCATTTCCATGCCAATCTGCTTCAAAAAAGCGCCATATTGCAAGTGGACGATTCTGTATTTGTATATGCAGCCCCCAAAGATGCCGGCTTAAAGCAATATCTTTCGGCCATTGAATCTTTCAATCAAAGAGACGAAAATCCTACAAACTGGCAAACAGTTGTTTATATCGGTGATGATTTTCTGAATAAGATGATAACCGACAAAAAGGGAAACGTAGTTGTACTTGCCGGTAATAACAAAGAAAAGACCGAGTATATTCTCAGTGTGGTAGATGCCGGATTAAACGTTCTGTCTGATAAACCGATGGCGATTAATCGGGAAGATTTCCTTTTATTGGAAGAAGCATATGCTAACGCCGAAGCACAAAACGTATTGTTATATGATATGATGACCGAGCGTTACGATATGCTCAATATTATCGAAAAAGAACTTATCAATGACCGGGAATTCTGCGGTGAACTACAACCGGGAACACCGGAAGATCCCGCCGTGTATATGGAAAGCGTGCATCATTTCTATAAAGAAGTATCCGGAGTACCTTTGATCCGTCCGGCATGGTATTACGATGTGGAACAACAGGGAGAGGGTATCGCCGATGTAACCACACACCTGATCGATTTGCTGTTCTGGAAATGTTTTCCCGGTCAGCCTATTGATTATACACGGGATATCGGAAATATCTCTTCCACTCATTGGCCCACTGAAATTACATTGGCGCAATTTACAAAATCGACCGGTGAAACAGCTTTTCCCGATTATCTGCAAAAATATCTCGACAATTCCATACTGAAGGTATATGCCAACGGAAACGTCCATTTCGATGTAAAAAACCATCCTGTGAGTCTAAAGGTTATTTGGAATTACCAGGCTCCCGAAGGTAGCGGAGACACCTTCATGTCGGTTATAAAAGGGACAAAAGCCATTCTGAAAACAGTACAGAACAAGGAACAAAATTTTGTAAAACAGTTATACGTGCAGAAGTCCGAAGGATTGGATGAAAATGAATTTTCCGGTAATCTGCAAAAAGCGATCGGAAAAATCCAAACGACTTATCCTTTTGTTTCTGTTTCGCCTACATCCAATAAGGGGGAGTATCTCATCAACATTCCTGTGGAAAACAGAGAGGGGCATGAATCGCATTTCAAATATGTTGCTGAAAGCTTTTTCAACTTTTTAGCAAACCGCACTATGCCTGAATGGGAAAAAAACAATACTTTAGCAAAATATTACATCACAACAAAAGCTGTAGAAATTGCAAAGGATAGGGATTGACACCGGCGGAACTTATTACGGATCATCAAAGATGTTCCATGGTTCATTAAAGAACATCATGGGTACACGGTTCGATATACTTATCATCGATCAGAACAGATTGAAATCTCAAGAGATTTGGAACGATATAGTGTTCGAACTTCGACGGCTCGACCAGATTTTTAATCGCTTTGATAGTACAAGCGAAACTTCAAAAATCAATTGCGAAGCTATTACTGATCCTGTTCATGTAAGCCCGGAGATGTGGTTCATCCTGAGAAGTTGCCAAATTTATTATACACGCACTTTGGGATTGTTTGATATTACATTAAATGATTTTTCAAAAGTATTGCTGGATGAAAAAGCACATACTGTGATTTTTTCGAAAAAAGATATTTCATTGGATTTCGGAGGCTACGCTAAGGGATATGCATTATTGAAAATTAAGGATTTAATTTATCAAGCCGGAGTGCAACATTGTTTTGTAGATTTCGGAAATAGTTCTATATTGGGAATTGGTCACCATCCTCACGGAGATTCATGGAAGGTGAGCATTGAAAATCCATATGACCAGAATGAAATTTTGGATGAGATTTCTTTAAAGGATCAGGCGCTTTCGGTATCCGGAAATACTCCTTCGTACACGGGGCACATTGTACGGCCTACATCAGTAGAATCGGTGAAGGCACATAAGGTAGTCTCGATTACCTCGGATGATCCGCTGGATGCCGAAGTGCTAAGCACGGTTTTCATGATGACCAATGATATGGAGAAGAAGCGAATTACAGAAAATTTTAAAGTACAAAATATAGCAGAATATAGTTTATAGGAGTATTGAAGTAATATTATGTCGAAAAGAAAATCTAAACAAGTAGACACAAGCCTGCGACAATTTATCAAAGACTTAGGCTACGTTTCGGGTGGTGCCGCGCTTTTGGCTACGACCCCCTGGTTGCAGTCATTTACCCCGGACAAAGCCAAAGAAATAAAAAAAGAGAAAGCCAGGATAGGATTTATTGGAACGGGTTCCAGAGGGACGTATAACATACACGCCATATTGTCTCTACAACATGCCGAAATTGTGGCCCTGTGCGATATATATCCTCCGAACCTGAAAGAAGCATCCGGTCTTTGTCCCAATGCGAAGACATACACCGACTATCGAAAGATGCTGGAATCTCCGGACATCGACGGAGTTATTATATCTACTCCGCTTTATCTGCATGCCCCCATGACATTGGATGCCCTGAATGCAGGAAAACATGTGTATTGCGAAAAGGCAATGGCATTAACCATGGAGCAATGCAAAGCAGTTTACGATGCATATCAAGAAACGGATAAAGTACTCTATTTCTGCGTACAGCGTATGTTCGACAAGAAATATATAAAGGGAATGCAAATGATCCACTCCGGCTTGATCGGTGATATCGTGGGAGAACGTTGTTATTGGTTCAGGAATCATGACTGGAGGCGTCCCGTACCTTCCCCGGAACTGGAACGCCAGATCAACTGGCGTTTGTATCGGGATTATTCAGCCGGCCTGATGACTGAATTGGCATCCCATCAATTGGAAGTATGTTGCTGGGCTATGCAGATGGTGCCTGAATCAGTAGTAGGAACAGGAGACATTGTATATTGGAAAGACGGAAGAGAAGTATATGATAGTGTAAGCCTGGTATATCACTACTCCAACGGAGTCAAAATCAATTATGAATCGCTTATTTCCAATAAATTCAATGGGATGGAAGACCAGATACTGGGCAATAAAGGAACCATGAACCTTGCTACCGGTATTTATTATCTGGAGGATGAGGCCGGCGGTAAAAAATCCGGAATTGAACAATTGATCGGGCAGATAGGTAATAAATTATATGCCTCCGTACCCGCTGCCGGCCCGAGTTGGCGCCCGGAAACGAAAGAGAAATACATTGCTCACAATATCCTTGAAGGTGAGTTTCATGTGAATGATGGCCTATCCATGATTGGTGCATTAAAAGATGGTTCCGATGAAATTCTGTCTGCATTTTGTCAGGCTTGTATTACCGGTGAAAAAGGGAAAAATATCGTGGAAGAAGCGTATCTCGCTACCATGCTTTGTCATATGGGGAATCAGGCGATGGCAGAGCAAAAGAAAATCACTTTCCCCGAAGAATACAAAATTCCTTATATGAAATTCTCTTAGAAAAGATTCCTCACAATTATTATTACTTTACTATTAAAGGAATACTCAGATGAAAGACTTAATTATAACGTCGAGGCAATTAAAAAAAGAAATATACATTCTTTCAGCCTGCTTTGCCGCAGCATTTTTGACGAACATCGTTTCAATCATCATATTCAAAACACCTTGGTATGAAATATTTACTCAAATAGGATACGTCGTAGTTATAACAATTGTGCTATATCTGATCATTGTTTTTTCCCGATTTATAATTTATCTGGCAGGCGGACTTATAAAAAAGTAATGCCTCTTTTTCAATTATTAGATTTTTATTCACTTGAAACGAGCATGTCAACCATGTGCACCCATATGCATGATTAAAACGGGTTCCATACACTTTAATGAAAAATAAAATAATCGTATGAAACCGATATGTTTAAAATAATCATTAAACACCCGAAGGGAATGATTATTTTAAATATCAAAGGTTCCATACACCGAAAAGAAAAAAATAATCGTATGAAAATACTGTTCTGTATTGCATTGTTTCCTATTGCATTGATATCTTATGCTCAAGACAATCAATTAGCAAAAAAAGAAAAGAAGGCCGGGTGGATTTTATTGTTTGATGGGAAATCTTTGGATGGTTGGCGTGTGGCTGGTGATAGTGTTATGTATCCGGATGCAGGATGGAGTGTTGAGGACAACTGTTTGAAGGTGGAGTGGCGTGAAGGCAATAGAAACAGAAATATCATTACCCAAAGTGAGTTTGCCGATTTCGAGTTTTCAATCGAATGGAAACTAGCTCCTGCGGCGAATAGCGGTATCATTTATCACTGGGGTGATGAATTCACGGAAGCACCTCTGTGTATCGGGCCCGAATACCAAATTATTGATGATTTGGGTTGGCCTGCCCCGCTCTCTGAAGATCATTTTACCGGTGTCGATTACGAGATGCATGTAGAGCTGAAAAACAAGAAGTTGAATCCGGTTGGAGAATTCAATGTTTCGAAAATTATTTTTCACAAAGGTCATGTTGAACACTGGTTGAACGGAAAAAAGATTGTTGAATTTGACACATGGACCCCTGATTGGTATGCACGCTTGGGAAAAAGTAAATGGGCTACATCGTCATGTTACGGTGAAAATAAAAGTGGTGCATTTTTGCTTCAGAATTACCGTAATTGTAAATTGTGGTTTAAAAACATAAAAGTAAGACCCTTATAAAAATTCACACCCTGTCAACCAATAGAAGACAATTCATTCAACATATTGAGAATTTTTTTGATGCCATCCGAAACAGGACATTGGTGGATGCAGATGTGCTGTTTGCTCACATATCTTCGAAGTTTGAGAATAATGTTTATCAACATTTTCATCTGAGACCCCTCTTCTCGCTCTAAGACATTTGGAATTAATGATACTCTATTCGTGCTTGAACTTAAAATTCTAAAGCTATTATATTATCATCTAATTACGGCCAATTCTTTTTAGATTGAGGTCTGTTTTCAAATAAATTGATTAAATAAAATACAAACTGATTTTGGCTCGTTGTTTAGCTTTTATCGTAAACATATAAAAGCCCCAAACATTAACGTTTTTTGAAGATATGATTTCGCAAAATAAACTTTTGTAAATTGTATTCTAATTTTCTTTGTATACGTATAAGTCAAGTTTATATTTTAACAAATAAGAACGATTTATCAATAATGAAAGAATAGTAAGCACAATCAGGTTAAAAACTTTAAAGCGGTCTTTCATATTTAAATAAATTTGAGAAAAAGAATTACCTGTGGCGGATATCCATAGCTGAGAGGGACAGGAATCCCAATCTTACTCAAAATCCGAACTGGCGAAACAGAATGGTTCAGGTTTTAATTTTCTCACCTTTCCAAAAACAAAAGAGGCGAGAATTATCTCTAAACTTTATGTATGGTGAAATATACAGTTTTTATTGTTCTTGTATTGTTTGGTTCTTTTTCTTCTTTATACGGACAAAATATATCGGGGATAAAAGAGTACGGGCAGGAATATGTCACATATCCATTTTCCGATCCTAACCCTATACCTGTATTCGGGAAAATATATCCATACTACAGATATGACGGATTTACTGAAAGATCAGAGAAAAGGTCATGGAAAATTGTTGAACTCGAAAATGATTTTCTTAAGATAAAGATCTTTCCCGAAATTGGAGGTAAAATATGGTCCGTTATTGACAAGACAAACGGTAAAGAGCTATTTTATGGCAATGACGTCGTGAAATTCAGGGATATCTCCTTACGAGGGCCATGGACAAGCGGTGGTATCGAGTTTAACTACGGAGTCGTAGGACATGCCCCTTCCTGTTCTTTTCCTGTGGACTATATGACAAAGGTGAATGATGATGGAAGTGCAAGTTGTTTCATAGGGGTTTTGGATTTGTTGACAAGAACCCGTTGGACTGTTGAAATAAACTTGCCTAAAGATAAAGGCTGGTTCACTACCCGTTCTTTTTGGCATAATTCCACCTCAGGAACCCAACCTTATTATAATTGGGTGAATACGGGCGTACTTGCCAAAGACGACCTGGAATTTATTTATCCGGGAAAACACAATATCCGTCACGATGGTATCGCCTTACCCTGGCCAATAGATTCTTCGAGAAATAAAAATCTGACCCGATGGATTGAAAATGACTTTATAGGCTCTAAATCATATCATATTATGGGTACTCATAGTCCTTATTTTGGAGCTTATTGGGCTTCGGAAGAGATCGGAATGATGCAGTACGCCGACAGGGATGAAAAATTAGGACGCAAAATTTTCAGTTGGGCATTATCCGATCAGGGGAATATTTGGAAAGAATTGCTCACCGATAGTAAAGGGCAATATGTAGAACTTCAGAGCGGAAGACTTTTCAATCAAAATATGGAAATCAGCAGCCTTACACCTTTTAAACAAATCGGGTTTATACCCTATGCAACTGATACATGGAACGAATATTGGTTTCCGTATAAAGATACGCAAGGTGTGAGTAATGTAAATTTGGAGGGAGTCATATATGTCAGTCAGGATAACGGATTGTTTTCTCTCAGATTGTATCCCTTGCAAAGAATAGAAGATACGCTTAAGTTTTATAACAAGCAAGGGGAATTACTTCTTATGCAGGAGGTATCGTTGAAAGTTGCAAAGACCTACGAATTTCAGACCTCCCTGCTGAAAACTGATTCTGTTCATTCAATAAGGTTATGTAACAAAATATTATGGAGCAGTGAAAGCGTTGATCTTGAAAGGCCTGTGGATAAGAATGATCAATTCAATTGGGATACGGCGCAGGGGCAATATCTCAGGGGACGGGACCTTTCGGGATTAAAGTTGTATGATCAGGCCGAGATATTTATTCGTAAGGCTTTGGAATATGATAACTATTTTGTTCCTGCATTGACGGAAATGTCCCGTCTTTTTTATCATAAAATGGATTATGATTCGGCATTCCATTATGCATATAAAGCATTATCCGTTGATACATACGACCCTGCGGCAAATTTTGAATATGGGAGAGCGGCATTAAAACAAGAAAAATATTACGATGCGCTGGATGGATTTGAAGTCGCCAGCCTTTCTCTTCCGTACAGAAGCGCCGCATTTACCGAACTTTCCAAAATATATACACTGAGAAAAGAATACTCCAAAGCAATTGAATATGCGGAAAAAAGTTTAGTAAATAACCGACACAACATAGAGAGTTTGCAGTTACTCTGTTTACTGACCCAGTTAACGGGAGATGAAAATCATACGGTTCATTTTGCAAACCTGATCAGATCAGGAGACCCATTCAATCATTTTGTCCGGTTTGAAGAATACCTGCAAAACAAAACTTCTTTGAATCAGGAAATTTTCCAGGATCAGATAAGAAGTGAAATGCCGGAACAGATTTACCTTGAATTAGGGATCTGGTATAATTCTTTAGGATTAAAAGAAAGGGCATTGGAAGTTTTCAGGCTTGCCCCATCTAATCCCGAGATAAAGTATTGGGAAGCTTTTCTGAAAAGTGATGCTATAGAATTAGAAAAAGCAGAGAATCTTAATCCCGATTTTATATTTCCTTTTCGCGAAGAAAGCCGGCAAGTGTTTGAATGGGCAAAGAATAACGGTAGTGAATGGAAAGCAAGCTATTATCTATCTTTATTACATGCATCCAGGAATAACAAGAACGAGGCTATTAAATTACTTGTTTCCGTGGAAGACAGACCGGATTTCGCTCCCTTCTATATTGTCAGATCTCAGTTGATCATTGATGAGGATGCCGAAAGAGATATACAAAGGGCGATTTCGTTAACTCCGGCAGAATGGCGATATGTACATGAATTAACGCGGTTTTATTTAAGTAAATCAGAAACACGGAAAGCGTTAGATGCGATTACCCCGTTTTATAAAGAAAATTCATCCCATTTTCCAACGGCAACTTTATATACAAGAACATTGATTCGAAATAAACAATATAAGGATGCTGAAAAAGTCTTGACGGATATTCACATTTTACCTTTTGAAGGAGCCAGGGATGGCAGGTTACTCTATCAGGAAACCAAGTTAATGTTGGCTGCTACAGCTTTGAATGCCGGAAATTTAAAACTAGCTTCAAAGAAAATTGAAGAAGCCAATCTTTGGCCTCGAAATTTAGGCGTGGGAAAGCCGTATAATGAAGTAATTGACTCAAGGGTAGAAGATTGGATAAGTGCTATGATCTACACTAAAGCGTCCAATTCGGAGATGAAGAAAAAATATCTCGGAAAGGTAGCATTTACATCGTTAAGCCAAAATTCCCCGAATACCCTTTTGCAGTGTATTGCTCTTTATCAATTGGGTGAATTACAAAAATCAGAGGAGTTATTCTATCAATGGAAGAATAATCAGAGAGCAGGAAACATGCAACAATGGGGAGAGTCGTTCTATAAGGAAAATAGAGAAAAAAATAATCCTTTCGATTATGAACGGACAATTCGGATCATCGGGCTTATTTCCGGGACGGAAGACACAAGATTATTTTAATATTTTAGCAGAACACAAATGATTATGATTAAAAAATGGAGTTTATTCTTTCTTTTGTTTATCACTTCTGTATTTTACATGTTTAGTAAGGATAAACAGGTTTATCTCTATCAGGTAGATCCGTTAATTAAAGTCCTTAAAGAAAGAAATTATTTCAGGGACGAAACGGACACGATCAGGGTAGCAAGGGGAGAAGTTGCCAGTGTGCAAATTGTTGTGCAAGGGTTGACAGAAATTAGAAATATGCAGGCAACCGTGACCCATATATCCTCCGGTCTCTCCAAACTGGCGGGAGCCACAACCGGCTGGGTAGGATATGTTCGCGTTGGACGCTCTTATAATCCGCCATCAAAAGATATCATCAGGTCAGTATCCGGTTATTTCCCCGATCCCATTATACCTGATTCCGCCTTTTCCATAAAACCCGGCGAAATACAACCTTTATGGATCAGCATACCCACAGATGCGGCAACAGTTCCCGGTTTATATAAGGGAACCGTAGAGATTACGGGAGAAGTAGGAAAAAAGAAAAAAGCATGGTATAAAGAGTTTTATATCCGGATTTATCCGGTTACGTTAGGCAAGTCACCTTTGTATATTACGAATTGGTCGGCCCATTTTAATCCTGTAACTCTCTCTTATTTGAATAATAATAACCCTGTGGAGGCATATTCTCCGTTATACTGGGAATTGATCGGGATACATGCTAAACTGATGGCTTCGCATAGGCAGAATGTTCATAGGATATACCCTATCTGGCATACGTTATATACATATAATGACGGGAAATATACTTTCGATTTCAGCAGGTTCGATAAAGAAGCGGAAATTTTTGATGCTGTAGGGGCTTTGGAGAGAATAGAAGGAGGTCATCTGGCCTGGCGCTCCGGTGCATGGGACGATCCTTTCTTCGTGGAAGTGCCCCTTCCCGATAATGAGGAAACCGCCCAATTACGTGTATCGCCCAACCCCAAAAAAGTTGAAAATGGAATCAGGTTTACGTTGCTCCCTGTCGAGGATGAAAGAGCAAAAAATTTCATTACACAATTCTTACCTGCTTTCAAGCAACATCTTGAACAAAGAGGGTGGCTGGACAGGTACATGCAGCATATTGCAGATGAACCGACGGCTAAAAATGCATCTTCTTACGTCACCATTAGCAATTATATTCATGAGTTTCTGCCCGGGGTCAAGGTGCTGGATGCGGTGTTGACTTCGAAAGAGTTAGCCGGAGCGATTGATATTTGGGTTCCTGTACTCAATGTTTTACATAACGATTATGCTTTCTATCAGGATTTGAAAAAAGAAGGAAAGGAAATTTGGTTCTATACTTGCGTCGGTCCCAGGGGTAATTATGCGAACAGGTTTATAGAGTTACCACTCAATCAGACAAGATATTTGCATTGGATCAATTATAAATACGATGCTACCGGATATCTGCATTGGGGCCTTAATTACTGGGTAGAAGACCAGTTAAATGCAGATGCTTCGAGAGATAGGGGAAGATTGCCGGCAGGAGATAATTGTATCATATATCCCGGATATCGCAAGCTATACTCTTCTATCCGGTTTGAAGCTATGAGAGACGGGATTGACGATTATCAGCTCTTGAAGATGGTGGAAAGGAAAGATGAGAAAAGAGCTAAAAGATATGCTGACGCTATTATCTTTAATTTCAACGATTATGAAGCGAGTGTAACTTCTTTCAGAAGTGTTAGAAAGCAGATATTGGATTTCCTGAGCCAACCATAATAAAACTATATTTTTTTTAATTTATAGACATCATTATAGATTATTTTATGAAGCCTACATGTTTAAAATTTCACCTGCTGCTGTATATCATTTTTTTCTCTGTTTCATGTGTGACCACGAAACAGAATGAAGTAAAAATGATCGAATTGAAAGAACCGAAACGTCCCGCCGGACAGGAAAATGTGCTGCAACTTGCTGTTGATCCGATTCCAACCGTCAGAATCGGCTTTATAGGGGTGGGTAACCGGGGAGGAGCAGCCCTTAGAAGATATATCCATCTGGAAGGTGTTGAAATTAAGGCTATCTGCGACCTGAAAGAGGATATGGTAAAGAGAGGTCAGTCCTATATTCAAAATAATAATCTTCCCCCGGCTGCGGAATATATTGGAGAAGATACATGGAAAGAAGTTTGTGAACGGGATGATATCGATTTAATCTATATATGCACCGATTGGCTGACCCACACCCCGATGGCTGTCTATGCCATGGAAAAAGGAAAGCACGTCGCCCTAGAAGTCCCGGCAGCGGTAACTATCGAAGAATGCTGGCAGTTGGTCGATACGGCAGAAAAAACAAGAAGGCACTGCATGATGCTGGAAAATTGCTGCTATGATTTTTTTGAACTAACTACCTTACATATGGCTCAGCAAGGAGTATTCGGAGAGTTTGTCCATGGAGAAGGCGCTTATATTCACGACCTTAGATCCCAATTGAAAGATGTAGAGGGCTGGCGCGTGAAATTTTACGAAACTTATACCGGAAATCCTTACCCGACACATGGTTTCGGCCCTATCTGCCAGGCGATGAATATACATAGGGGAGACAAAATGAACTTCCTGGTATCGGTCTCTTCCGATCAATTCGGAATGTCTGCCCATTTAAAAGAGCTGTATGGCGACGGCTCTCCTGAATCACAGATAAAGCATACATTAGGGGATATGAATACAACCATCATCCGCACCGAGAAAGGGAAAACAATAATGGTACAACATGATGTAACCAGTCCCCGCCCATACAGTCGCCTTCATACATTAAGCGGAACAAAAGGTTTTGCGCAAAAGTATCCTATACCCTCTATAGCTTTGGATCCGGATGCTCATCAATTTTTGCCGGAAGAAAAGTTTAATGCCCTAATGAAAGAGTATGAACACCCTTTTATAAAGGAGATAGGAGAGAAGGCTAAAAAAGTGGGAGGTCACGGTGGAATGGATTATATAATGGATTATCGTTTGATCCATTGCTTAAGAAACGGGTTACCCCTTGATATGGACGTCTATGACGCTGCAGAATGGTCATGCCTTGTGGAGCTTACGAAAATATCCACTACAAATGGCGGGAGACCTGTAAAAATCCCTGATTTTACCAGAGGAGATTGGAATAAGCTACAGGGATTAAAATTTTTTTAGCAAAAATGGCATATACCGGACAGAGAATAATACAATAACAGAGTATGAAGAATAACAGCAGACGAAAATTCATCAGGCAGGCATTTATTTCAGGGGTAGGATTAAGTATGGGGGGGACCTCACTGGCAAATACAACAACAGACAGACCATCAGAAAAACAGATCATACTGCCTGATGTATCAAAATTTACTCCTGCCTCTCCCGATATACCATTTGTTCCGAGAAGAATTGCCAGTTGGTGGAATACAATAGAAGATTTACAATGGTCCCAGAAAAGCATTAAAGATAAGATCAAAAGACGGGCCGAAGCTTTTGCAGAAGCCAAGATTGATATGGTAGTAAATTACGGATTTCATATTCGATTCGATTTTTCCAACTATTTTGGCCAGTTGCATGGGTATATGGCGAATGTTTGTG
>ENA-UOOI01000365-UOOI01000365.1-fermentation-metagenome-genome-assembly--contig:-NODE-365-length-59325-cov-6.675637_pt1 | contig 59325 bp, 43 predicted proteins | sample MGYA00245779_ERZ724027 | MGnify/ENA primary metagenome ERZ724027 (study PRJEB28704, sample SAMN03018318) | fermentation metagenome | biome: anthropogenic terrestrial biome; feature: soil; material...
CAGAATGACAAATTTGCAAAAGCTTTTGATTAAAGAAGTATCGCACCTTAAAAGGAGATTCTTAGCCTTGCTGGCTCAGAATGACAAATTTGCAAAAGCTTTTGATTAAAGAAGTATCGCACCTTAAAAGGGGATTCTTCGCCTTGCTGGCTCAGAATGACAAATTTGCAAAAGCCTCTTGATTAGAGAAGTATCATACCTTAAAAGGGGATTCTTCGCAAATTCAACTTCGTTGAATTTTTGCTCAGAATGACATGCTCTCAGAATGACAACTAATGATTAATCAGTTTGTTGTTATTATTTTATAACAACTTTTATCTTTTCTTTAATTTTTCCATGTTCAGCAATAATATAATCAATTCCCTTTGTTTTGGCTATAGTCATACCGGTTTTAGATGAAATAAGTGCTCTATCTTTTCTGGTCGTCTTATAGGTTATATCTTCTTTCTTAAGTCCATAGCAATTTACGGCAGCGGAATATTTTTCACCTACATGCATAATAACATTTTTATCTTTGGCTTTAATATTAGCCTTTGCTACTTTGATTTTATTTTGGAATGAGTATTCTTCTCCTCCCAGCTTAACTGTCGTAATGATTGTTGTAGTTCCCTCTCCCACAGCAGTTATTTTTCCCTTAGAAGATACCAAAGCAACTTTCTTATTATTTGACACATAGGATACTTCTTTCCATATGATTCCCTTTTCAATAGCTTCTTTCACAGCATCCGTTAAATAAAGCTTAATATCTGTTGTCTTTCCTATAGTTCCGCCAATATACAAAGTATTCTTTACTGGTTTTGCATTTATTTTTTCCTTTTCCGTGTTTAATAATACTTTGTCTCCTAAAACTAGGCAATAATCTGACGCATGATGAAAGGTTAAATTTACATACCCATTTTCGTCAACTTTGCCCACTGATTGTAATTTTAATGACTTATTTACAGGATCATAATAAAACAGGTTAGCAATCATTCTATCATTATTTTCTTTTATTCCTTTTTCTTTTATTCCTATAGAAAGAATAGCTTTAAATCCAAAGTTTCCGTTATGGGTTAAGTTTAACTGTTGATACTCATATTGGTTACTGCCAATGGTATTTTGAATTATGGTTTTAGGAATATTATTTGTGTTTGTTTGAACTGCTAAATCCACATCGTTTAGTTTCTCAGCTGTAATATCTTTACCATGAATCAACCAGCTATAACCATCCAGCTTGAACTCAACCAGAATATTCTTACCTTTCATTGTTGATAGGAATGATTGAGGTATGACAGAGCCCTGTTTCATTTCAATAACAAGTTTATCCTCTTTCGTATTATCGTTTTCTATTTTACTAACAATCTGGGTTATGGCTTTCCAACCTGATGAATTGTCTAAGCCGACTATACTTGGTTCTTCCGTTTTTATTGGTTCTTCTTGTATATGGCTATTTTCATTTTTTGCATTGTTTTTCTTAATTACAAATTCAACGGTTTTTGTACCTGTGTAATTTCCAATACCTTTGATAATTACTTTACCCATACCTTCATTTATATTATTCTCGTAATACAACTTATAATCTTGATTTTCAACCAGGGTTTTTCCTGATAAAACCAGATTAATGGATGGCTTTATTTCGCTTCCTGTATATTGTGTATCAGGAATATTATCCACTGTTGCATCATTTATACTTATTCGTATGGAATTAAGGGAAACATAATCCAGCCAGATATAACAATTATTAGCTGCATCATGTATTTTAATTTCATCTCCGCCTTTTAGGTGTATCTTTTCGAAATTAACAAAATTACCTGGCTTAAACTCCCAGCCACCTGTACTTGTATATTCTTTTACATACTCATCTTTGTTATTTACAGTAAGTTTTACAGAACCATTGGTCCCAGAAGAATATGCTAAACAAACATAATAGTCTTTTTCCTCCAAGTCAGAAGGCACCGTTATTGTCACATATCCTTGTTCTAGCCCAATATCATGAATAAGTTTTCCTGAAGAAGCAGCAGAATCTTCATAAATTCCAGGTGTTCCTCCAGTGGATGTCAGTATTCCATTTTCTGCTTCCAGTCTGGTAACTTCCTTCAATTCAGGGATTACAGGCTCCTCCGGTTTCTGTGGTTCTTCCGGTTCTTCAGGCTCGGTGTATGTATTTGGATTAATTAAATAAATATAATCAAGCCATATCCAGCAATTATCCTTTCCATCCTGAACTTTAATAATATCCCCTGCTTTTAGGGCAATATCTTTGATTGCAATAGTATTTTGTTTAAATCCCCAGCCAGCATCTGTACATGAATAAGGCAACGTATATAGTGTATCATTTACCCATACGTTTACTTCGCCGTCTACACCGGAGGAATAATTCAATACTAAATCATAATTTCCTGATACAACATTTTCTGGCAATGTAAGTTCTACATAACCTTGATTTAGCCCTATATTCTTAATCAGTGCATGATTCGAAGCATTTCCATATATGCCTATTTCCGGATGATTGTCTTGTGTTGGCAAAGCGGTTGTCTTGCCATTTTCTCCTTCAACAAGATATAGGTATTCAGGATACTGATATGATGCCCCTCCTTCTGGTTGTTCTGGTTTATATTCCTCAATTAAAGTCAACACAATTTTATCTACCCATCCATAACCGCTTCCTTCTATTCCGTTATCTTGAATACTCAGGGTTTTTCCTCCAGTCAGCAGAATAGGGTCTTTTGTATTATCTGTTGTCATTTCATTGATGCCAAATCCAGTTCCATTCCTTTGGATACTGCCCACCTTTTCACCGTCTACTTTTATATCATATTGAGTTCTATTTCCACAGGATATTACTGAAATGTTATATTTACCGTTTAAAAATGTTTCTGGAAGTGTAATTTTAATATCTTCTCCCGGCTGTAAGTCAGCCTGTCCTTCCGCTTTATTGCCACTGTAATAATTCTCAGCCTCAAATTTTAATTCAACATTTCCCACTTCCGGTTCCGCTGGTGATAATAACATATCAGGTGACTCTTCTGTCATATATATCATATCCCAGTATTCTAAGGAAGGTACCGTGAATTCAACATAATTACCATTACCATCACTTCCCTTTTTAAAAGAAATACTCTCGGAACGACAGTCTAAATTATCCGGTGATGCCAGATACACTCCATTAATATCCTTGGTGTAATAATATTTAACATGAAGATTTTCTGCTTTTGCAGGTATTGATTTTTCTTTGTATTCATCTCTCCATTTATTATCCGTATTAAGTAAATTAATTAAATGTAATACCTGGTATTTATCATCTTGTCTTGTATAGGTCCAGATTGAATTAGAATCACCATTCTTGTTGGAAGCATAACCATCAATACTAACCTGATTTTCCGTAGTTGTCTGTCCGTCACGTAATAGATTTTCATAGGCAACTGTAAAATCTGACATATTTCTCATTCGTTCTTTTAATGTATCGCTCATATATACTTTGTCATCGGGATAATACTCTTTGTGAAGCATATTATCACCATTGCCGATTTCCAGCCTTGAACCACCTGCTGCATATACAGCTGCATCTGCAAGAATTACGGCAGGAGTATTCATATATCCTTCTGCTGCTGCATAATTAATATAAGCTTTTACAACCAAGGATTTTCCTTTACCGTCAAAGGATTTTCCTTTACTATCATTCATGGAATTCTCAACTTCTTTTGCAAGTGAATAATAGGTATCGTAAGGAACTCCATTCCGGTCTTTATCCCATGGCCAGAATTCCGTATATAACACATCCGTATCACTTATATTAGCATTTTGAATTCCTTGGGCACCAACAGGATTGAAGGATAAGTATTTGTTCCCTAATGCAGCCTTAGCAGCATTTAAAAATTGAGTATAAGTATCGGTGACTTTATAAATAGGAGTTCCGTCTTCCTTATAACCTAATGCAGAACCACTAACCGTCATCATTTCTCCCCAGTCGCCTACCGTATCACCATGCCAGCCATCAAAATCAAATACCTGGAAGATTTTATTTTCCTCAGTAAAAATATGATTCTGCCAATCACTATTCAACGGATTGACAAAATACAAATGCCCATTACCGGAAGGACTGTTTCCCATTGTAAAATAAAAGGGTCCGGTTCCTCTGGGATTGTCGGTATTAAAATAAATTTTCCAATCGTTTGCTTCTGTTGGATTACCATCAGCATCTTTAAAGAAAGTATCCGTTCCTGCATAAATCATATTGTATGCCATATTAACCATATTGGAATCCTTGGCAGCAGCTATGTAATCCTGTATGGTTTTTCCGTAGATATTTCTTCCTGCCCAGTCTTGCCAAACGCCTGGATTTTCCCTGGTAATGCCTGATGCCAAAGGCTGATGGTGAAGGTAATGCCAGTCATAATATTCAATTGCATTAATATGATACTTATTCATCCATTGAATCTTTTCAGATGTTTGAACATTTTCACCAAAATCATAAAGGTATCCATACCTTGGAAATTTGACCCAGCTGGAAGACACGTCTACTCCAACAGTTTCCACATCTACCAGTTTCCCTGCACCGTCATAGGCACACACTTCCAATAAATATCCTTGATAGTCCTCTGCCGGAGCCGACCAGGTAAGGTGTTCTGTTCTTGACTCCCATGGTTCTAAATTATACTGGGTAGTTATTGCCGAACCTGATGCTATACTTAAAATAGCTTCATTATTATGGTAAACCTGTAATTGAATTGTTCCGTTTGTAATAGGTTCGTTTGTACTATTTACTAAATCTACTGATACGTTAATTGCATCATTGGGCATATACCTTGCCTTATCGGTATAAACCTCTTTCATAACTTTTCCATAAGAACTACTGGCAGCTGAAGCCGACACTGTTTTAGTCAAACCCCAAAATGCTGACTGCATAGTTAATACTACAAAAAGTATGATGGCAACCTTTTTCCTTATTCTCATGTCCATAAATAAATGCATATCCTAGCCTCCTATTGACTTTTCTTTTTTGTATTTCTTCAGATAGCACAAAAAATAACACAAATTTACCTCTTTTAATTTATTCTTTTAATTCCTCATCTCTAGATATAAAATATTCTTTCTAATCACCTCATCTCCATTTTATGCTTTATTACATGTTTAGCATAATAAACCTGTTTATGAATTATAAGTGTTTCATAACACTAATAATTTATTAAATATATAGTATCATGATATTTCATAAATTACAATATGTTTTTGGTAACACCAATGAATTATACATATATTAGCTTGGTTTTTAGTGCACATTGTATACAACCTTTTATAAAATAAGAACCCACATAATTTTTTCAACTATGTGGGTTATAATTTCATTTCTTTTAATGAGGGTTGTAATTTCATATTTTTCAATGGGGGTTATAATTCATTTCTTTCATATGGGGGGATGCTGCAAAACTGTCATTCTGAGAGCAAATTCAGCTTGCTGAATTATGCTCGAAGAATCCCTTTTCAAAGTGAGATTCTTCGCCCTTTGGGCTCAGAATGACAAATCTTTTATTTTGCAGAAGCTCATGGAATATTTAATTTACATTTAAAAGACTTTTCACTTTAAAAGATTCTTCACTTTAAAAGATTCTTCACTTTAAAAGACTTTTCACTTTAAAAGGTTTTTCACACTTTCCCTAATGACTAACCTAATAGGAAGGCGTATAATATAATCCTTTATTTCGTTTTTATTAATCATATTTATTAAAAGCTGAATCGAATATTTCGCTTTATCTGATACATTCTGATGTACTGTTGTTAATAGTGGATTACTCAGCTGGGAGAAAATGTTATCGTCAAAGCCAGCAATGGATATATCCTCCGGGACTATTACATTTTGCTTTTGCAGGAAATGGATTGCATCTACTGCATAATAATCTGAAGCGAAAAAAAGTGCTGTGTAATCCTTAATTCTATATTTAATAAATTCTTGCAGGAATTCATGTCTATCCTTTACCTTATTATTTATAGGAATATAGCTTTCCTTACCTTCAAGTCCATTCTCCTGTAAAGCTGCTGAATATCCATCTAATCTTTCTTTATCTACACCAGTAGGCACTGGTGCATCTGCAAGGAAGGCAATATCTTTATGTCCGTTTTGGATTAAATAGTTTGTCATTTGGTATGCTCCCTCTTTATCCTGTAAACCTACATTCGCATATTGAATTCCATCATTTTCAACATAAGCATCAATAAATACAATGGGAACATCCGTATTTTCTTTAAACATGCGGCAATCCTTTGAGTTGGTGCCTAAAACTATCATTCCTTCAATATTCCAAGCCTTGGCAAGATTCAGACTTTCTTCAATATTTCCGGAAGTATACAGCATCATATAATAGCCATTACACCGTATTTCATTCTCTAAGGCACCGATAATTTCACTATAAAATGGATCTTGAATGGCACTTTTCTCATTTGTTCTGGAATAAGTTATGATAACGCCTAATATTTTTGACCCATTTCTGGCAAGAAGCCTCGCCCCCATGTTTGATACATAGTTTGATTCTTTAATTACTTTACGTACTCTTTCTAATGTATTCTCAGAAAGTTTCTCGGTTCTTCCATGAAGGACATTGGAAATGGTAGTGGGACTGACCCCCGCTTTATATGCCATATCTTTAATTGTTATCATTTATATACCCTTTGCATATAACATTTTCTTACAGATGGCTCTGTTTGCAGATGTTATACTGCCACAAAATAGGTTGAAAGAGTTATTTGTGGCAACCTTTCTTTATATTTTCATTCAACCTTAATTTTATCCTTTGTTATAGTACTATTCATTATTATATCTGAAAAAAATCTAAATGCAAAGTATTTAATTACTCACTGAAACAGAATTACCCTTGATTCATAAGGTCTTAGTTTTAGCCTCATTTTATCTATATCTGTATCATTCTTATAGTTAGATATTAATAATTCGCCTTTTTTCCCTATTAGATTATTTGGCATAATAAATTCCGTTTCATCTTCTGAAAAATTGCAAATTATTAATAGAATCTGGCTTCCAAGCATTCTCAAATACGCATATATATTCTTATCATCTGGTAAAAGGAGTTCATAGTCCCCGTATACAATTATTTCGTATTTTTTACGAAGTTCTATTAATTTTTTATAATAGCTATATACGGAGTCAGGATTATTTACCTGCATTTTCGCATTTATTATTTTATAGTTCTCATTCACCTTTATCCAAGGGGTTCCAAGAGAAAACCCTGCGTTTTCCGAATCATCCCACTGCATGGGTGTTCTGGCATTATCACGTCCTACATGATAAATATATTCCATCATTTTTTCAGGTTTTACCCCTCTTTGATTTACTAATTCATGGTATTTATTTATAGTCTCAAGATCCCTATAATCATCAAGGGAGTCAAATTTGACATTGGTCATACCCAGCTCTTCCCCCTGGTAAATATATGGAGTACCTTTTAACATATGCATACAGGTGCCAAGCATTTTAGCTGATATTTCTCGATATTTCTCCGAATCATTTCCAAACCGTGAAACAGCCCTGGGTTGATCGTGATTACTCCAAAACAGGCAATTCCAAGCTTTTCCTTCAAGCCCCTTCTGCCATTTATTCATCACCTTTTTTAAATCGACTAAAGAAAAGTGTTTATCACTCCATTTTCCATATTCACCACTTATAAGATTCTCCAGATGTTCAAACTGAAAAACCATATTTAATTCTTTACTTTCATAACCGGCATATTTTATTGCCTCATCAATTGTAACCCCTGTTGCTTCCCCAACTGTCATGATATTGTAGTGAGAAAGAACTTTTTGATTCATTTCCCTTAAATAGTTATGCACATTTGGTCCATGAATGCAAAAAGGTGCCAAATCTCCGTATAAGCCACCATGTGTTTCCCCATCAGGGAAATCAGGCTTTTTTGATATTAGACTGATAACATCCATTCTGAATCCATCAATTCCCTTATCAAGCCACCAGGTCATCATATCATAAATATCATTTCTTACCTTGGGATTATCCCAATTTAAATCCGGTTGTTTTTTTGCAAATATATGCAGATAATACATATCCGTTGTTGAATCATATTCCCAAGCATTTCCTCCAAACCAGGAACCCCAGTTATTTGGCATTTCTCCATTCTTCCCTTTCCTCCAAATATAATAATCACGGAAAGGATTGTCTAAGGATTTTTTACTCTCAATAAACCATTTATGTTCATCAGATGTATGGTTTACCACTAAATCCATTATTATCTTAAGTCCTCTTTTATGGGCTTCCGTTAACAGCATATCAAAATCATCCATTGTTCCGAAATCATCCATAATCTCCTGATAATCGCTGATATCATATCCGTTGTCTTCATTTGGAGATTGATATACAGGCGAAAGCCAGATAACGTCAATACCCAAGTCTGTTAGGTAATCTAATTTTGATATAATTCCTTTAATATCTCCGATTCCATCTCCATTAGAGTCTTTAAAACTTCGAGGGTATATCTGGTAAACTACACATTCTTTCCACCATAACTTATCCATTTTCACCAATGCATGTCACATTTGCTTAAAGATATGATAATTTACTTCTGATAGGAAACTTCCATTCAAAAGTAATACACTTTTTGCAGATGTGACACTGCCACTAATATATAGGTTGAAAGAATTCCTTCGTGGCAGCCTTTCTATACATATATTTTCTTTCAACCATAGATGGGATTCTTCGCCTTTCAGGCTCAGAATGACAAATTTTTCTCTATATATACTTTCTTTCAATCGTAGATGGGATTCTTCGCCTTTCAGGCTCAGAATGACAAACCTTTTTTCTATATATACTTTCTTTCAATCGTAGGTGGGATTCTTCGCCTTTCAGGCTCAGAATGACAAACCTTTTTTCTATATATACTTTCTTTCAATCATAGATGGGATTCTTCGCCTTTCAGGCTCAGAATGACAAACCTTCTCAGAATGACAAAGCAAACTAAATCTACATTTCTACTGCTTTACTGCACCAGTTGTAACACCTGAAATAATCCATTTCTGGCAAAATATATATACGACTAATATTGGTAAAAGTACTAGTATATAAGAAGCAAATGCTAAATTATATTGAGTAGAATATTGCCCCTGAAAAACATATTGTGTTAATTGCAAGGTCTGCTGGGATTGATCACTAAGCAATATCAATGGCATTAAAAAGTCATTCCAGGTCCACATGACAGAAAGAATTGCAACTGTTGCATTCATTGGTTTTAATATAGGGAATATAATATTAATAAAAACCTGAAAAGGCGAAGCTCCATCAATAGTAGCAGCTTCATCCAGTGCCATTGGAATTGATTTTATGTACCCTGTATATAAGAAAATATTCATTGGAAGTCCAAATACTATATATAAAAAGGTAATCCCTATAACATTATCAATATGAAATAAATTTGCCTGCTTTACCAGTGGCAGCATTAAAACGTTGAAGGGTATAAACATGGCACTAATAAAGTAATAATACAAAAAATTGAAAAACTTACTCTTATGTCTGTTTCTTGTAATCGCATATGCTACAAGAGAATTGGTTCCTAATGTAAATATAAGATTGACAGCTGTAATAAAAAATGTATTAGCGAACTTCCTTGGATAGTCAGTCATTTTCCAGGCATCCACAAAGTTTTCCCATCTGATATTTTTAGGCCAGGCAAGAACATTTTTCATTTCAATTGGTTCTTTTAATGCAATTACAATTGTTAAATATAAAGGTCCTAATATAAAGAAAATTGCTAATACGCTCAAAATGATGGTAACTGGCCAATTTATCTTCTCTTTATAAATCGTTTTTGTTTTCATTAGTCAATCTTCTCCTCCCTTCTTTCAAGAACCCTTAATTGGAATATGGATATAATCACTACCACAAGGAATAAAACTACCGCATTTGCAGATTGGTATGCAAACTGAGCACCCTGAAATCCCTTTTTATATATTAGTAATGATATGGTTGTAGTGGATACTCCCGGTCCGCCTCCAGTTAATGCAACAATCTGGTCAAATGCCATTAAAAATCCTTTCACACAAAGCACCATATTAATCGTAAAAAATGGTGCAATTAGTGGAAATGTTATTTTTGAAAAGCGTTTCCAACCTGTTGCTCCGTCAATAGCAGCAGATTCATACAAATCTCTGTTAACAGTTTGCAATCCTGCCAGATAAATTAAAGTATTAAAAGCCAAAGACTGCCATATAGTTACAAATAAAATGCCATACCAAGCCTTTCCGGTACCTAAAATATTCACACTAAGTGCCTTTATTCCAAGTGCCTGACCCATAGACGGAATTATGTTTGCAAAGATATAATTAAATACATAACCAATAATCAAGGTTCCCAGCATATAGGGGAGAAAATAAACTGCCTTTAATAAGTTTTTGCATTTAATTTTTGCATTCAGTCCGCAAGCTAATAGAAGGCTGAATACATTGACACATATGGTTGCCCAGAAAGCAAATTTAAATGTAAAAAGATAGGCTTGTGTTATATTAGGATCTTTAAACATTTGTAAATAATTACGTAACCCGACAAATTCCCATGTACCGTAGCCTTTCCAGTCTGTAAAGCTATAAAATATTCCTTGTAAGAATGGATATGTATGAAATACAAAAAATAATATAGCCATTGGTATGGTCATAGCATAAAAAGCCATACTTATTCTTTTTTTTCTAATTTTTTTTCCCATTAATGACCTCCGCAATAATTTAATATTTACTGCTGATAAGAACTGTTGCCGAAATGAAATCCATTTCGGCAACTAAATGTAAAAATCAAATTCTAATGTTATTTAGTTCACATTCACAGCATCATACTGTTCGTCTATTAATTTTAATGTTTTGGTTATATTTTCTTGATTACCCATACCACTTGTATAATTTAAGGCAAACTCAGAAAGAATAGAAGCTAAATCAAAACCAGATGGATAATAATGATCTGGGAAGTTAGTAACCTTACCACTTGCTATATCTGCTTTTACGCCTGCAACTGTAGGATCATTCTGTTCTACGCCCTTTACTGCTGAAAATGCAAATTGGTTATCCACATAAGCCTGAGCATTCTCCTGTTCTACCATAAATGCTACAAATGCCTTTGCTGCTTCCTGCTGTTTTGATTGTGCTGATACTGCAAATAGAACATCAACTCCAGATGTTACATAGTTTTTAGAAGTATCATTTGAAGCAGGAAATGCAAATAAGTCTACATTGAAATTTGGGTTAATCTTTTTAAATTCCGGAATTGCCCAGTTACCATTAATCATCATAGCAGCTCCGCCTTCAGCAAACATCTTGTTACCATCACCATATGTTGTTCCCATAATATCATTTGGCGCATGTTTTAATATTTCTAGATATTTTTCTAGTACTTCTGAATGGGTATCTGCAAAAGTAGTCTTATTTTCCATTCTGTCAGTTGTAAAATTAACATCCATTAAATCAGGAGCCATACTATTCCATGGAGGCAGGCAGGTCCAATTGTCTTTAAAAGTCAATTCAAAAGGCTGTTTTCCTGCAGCTTCCAGTTTTCCAATCACATCCATAAATTCATCCCAGGTAGTTGGAACTGTAATACCTACTTCTTTAAACATATCTACATTATAAAGTACACCGGATGCATTGGTGGCAAAAGGTATTCCATAAGCAGCTTGTTCTTTATCCTTATTTACATCGTAAAGCATCTGTAAATAAGATTCCTGAATATTTCCAATATAAGGTTCGTTACTTAAATCAGCCAGAACACCTGCGCTTTGAAGTTCTGTATATGTAGCATCTCCGCCCATGGCGATAATATCTGGTATATCATTCTTGGTTAATCTTGTCTTTAAAACAGTACCTGCATCTGAAGGAGAATTCAGAGTAATGGTAACACCAGGATTTGCAGCAGTAAATTTATCAATTAATTCCTGTAATATTCCTGCATTTTCTGATTTTGATGAGAACAACTCCAGTTTACCTTTTAATTCTGTTTTTGTTTCTGAATTTTGTGTACCTTCTGCTGCCTTACCTGTTTTGTCTGTTTCAGTTTCTTTACCTTTTTTGCTGCAACCCATTAATGCTGCAACTGTAAAAACTGCCGTAAGCATAAGTACTAAAAGCTTTCTTGACTTTTTCATAATTGCCTCCTCTAATTATATTAGTGTTTCAAAACAATAATTGTTTAGTGTTTGGTAACACTAACAACTTGATAAAAATATATTACCACAATATATTTTGCTTTTCAAGTATTTTTATTAATATTTATTATTTATTTTTAAAATATCTTAGTTTTATTGGCAATTATCCTTAATACTATTTTTTATTTTCACTTTTTAAAAATCAATTTATATAACTGGAAAGCTTAAACAGTAAAAAGGATTCAATCTCAAGAAAAATCCTGAATCAATTTATATGACTGGAAAGCTTAAATATTACTGTGTATTCTTTCTTTTTTTGTTCTGCGGAATAAACTTAAGCAACTGTAATGCTTAAACCCTCCAAACTTTTTTGAGTTTATTAATTAATACCATTTCTGCTGATGTATCTATATCCGGATTAGAATCCGGGTGATATTTTTTCGCAAGTATTTTATAAAATCTAATCAGGATTTCTCTTTCTGAATCATTAAACTCGCTGCTGAATCCCTCCTGATTAGAGTAATTATTAAAGTTCTCCCTATATGCATATTTACGATGATTTTTACTATTCTTTTTCATATTAATTCTTTCTTCCAGCTTCTGATTTAATAAATTTAAGTATTCCGAATTCATCAAATCACCAAATACATTATAACAACGGTCATACTCGAAGGCTGCTATTCCATATTCTTTTTGAAAATCCTCTTTGGCTTGTTTATATTTTTTAAGAACATCTTCATGATACTGACGAGCAAGATATTCTTCTGTTTGCCGATACTCATAAAGAATTCTATCATGAAGCGGTTTCAGTTCAGCCAATACAATCTGCCAGATTTCTTCACTTTTAATGTTTATTTGTTTTGCTATAGATTCAATTTTGCTTTCACCAATACAGTCATCCAAATCGTAGTCAACAAAATCATAATAATGCATGGTACATAAAGGATAAGTTATGGGCTTATGAGAATTATTCATACCCTCTCTATTTCCAGATTGGTAAGTATCTTCACATAAGCTAATATGATACTCTTTATTTATAGGACGTTCAAACTTATCGTTACTCATTTTATAAGTATAGGTTTTTCCTGTCTCTCCATTGCTTGACCAATTAAAGGAATCAACTAGGATTTCTTTTGATTCTCCTAATATATGTGGTTTTACATTATCTCTTTCTTGTATAAGGCAGTACATACTTACCTCCGAAAAATTATTTGATAATTCATATTGTAGTGTTGTAGTTTACTAATAGTATCTTTTTTAATAGGATTTGTATTCAAAAAAAGGAAGTCTTTAAAAAGTGCGGCCCTTTGGGGGGCAAATCAAAAAGATTTCCTTATTAATTCTTTTCTTTCGTTTTTCCATCATTGTTTTCAGAGTCTGTTTTTTTCGTAAAGTTAAAAAACCACTTTATTACATCTTGAAAAACGGTAGTATTCAAGGAGTATACTATGTTTTGTCCTTGTCTTTCATCACTAATTATACCTGCATTCTTTAAGATGTTTAGATGATGACTAATAGACGGCTTACTAATGTCAAAATATTCGGCTATTTCACCAGCATTACGGTCGCCATCTGCAAGAAGTTCTAAGATAACTCTTCTTGTTGGGTCTGCTAATGCTTTAAAAACGTCATTCATAATGTACCTCCAAATTATGAAAAAGTACTTATCCACATATTCAAATGCAAGTTATAGGGGTTGTTGTCATTGCTATGAAAGCATGTCATTCTGAGCAAAAATTCAACGAAGTTGAATTTGCGAAGAATCCCCCTTTAGAATATGAGATTCTTCGAGCATAATTCAGCAAGCTGAATTTACACTCTCAGAATGACAAAATCTATGTGAGATTCCCCAAACTTAATTCAGCAAGCTGAATTTGCTCTCTCAGAATGACAAAATCTATGTGAGATTCCCCGAACTTAATTCAGCAAGCTGAATTTGCTCCCTCAGAATGATAAAATCTATGTGAAATTCCTCGAACTTAATTCAGCAAGCTGAATTTGCTCTCAGAATGACAGTTATTGTTTTCAACAGCCTCTGCCTTCTTCTGTACCTTAAATATTTCTTATAATTGCGCAAATATTTTGGCACCCTTTGTATTAAGATATCTATACATAATACCGCTAAGGATTAATAATACCAGCGCCATACCCCCGTTGATAATAGCCAGGCTTACTTCAGGCAGTGCCAACATCAATATAAATGGTAAAAAAGATATAAACATATTTAATAAAACAGATATCATGGTGGCACCACTTTGCTTTATAACTGTTATTTCCGAAGTCCAGTTTAAATTTGGCATTTTAAGATTTACTATTAGTCCAAATATAGATGCATAGAATGCAAATGCAGTTGGTAATAGTATAATCATGAATAAATCTAATACAGATAACTTAAGTCCAATAAATACGATAAAAGCATTGATAATGGTAGCTGGTATTGTCAAAACAAGGTTCAGTGCAATTTTACTATTAAATATAGTCTTTTCTGTAATTGGTGATTCTTTTAATATCCATAAGCTTCTTCCTTCTAAGGAAATGGAACAGGCTGTTACATTAGTCATAGAAACACAGAATCCAAACATTATAGCAAAGATTTGCCCAAATCGTGTTCCAAGAGCAGGTACTTTAAAGATTTGAGCAAGTGTTTCTTCACTAAGAAATAAGGATGCAACAGAGCCCAAAGTCATTATAACAATACCAAATCCTGTGTTAAGTACATATGCAGTAGAAGAAAAATATCTTCTCACCTCTTTTATAAATAAAGCTTTAAAAGGTGATGACTGTTTCAGACTGCCCACTTTATAATTACCTTTTGTAAAATTAGCCAGAATCATTGTATTGAGATTCTTAAATTTTGCACCAACAATAAGAGAATATAAGACAAAGGCTAATAGGGATATGCCAATAAACAGTACAATGGATACAATATCATATTTGCAAACAGCCATACGAAACATTCTGGATAACGGATACATGGAATCTACCTGATTCGTAATAGCTGCTGTAATTTCACCCATTTTTTCAGCAGAATCCGCTGAAAATATAAATAGCATGTAAGCTACAAAAAATCCTATTGCTATGATTAAATTCACCAGATTGCTATGTCGAAATCTAGAAGCAATTACTGCGATAAAAGTACCAATAATCGTCCCCACAATCATAGGCACCAATGGTATAAATAACATAACTGCCAGACAAATGATATAAAATACAGGAGATGGATTTACCAATATCCCATATGCAATAGCATTGGGTATCATCACAATAAGTGTAAATAAAATATTGAGCAGATATAATAATAACAAGCGGCTGGCTACAATCTTACTGGTTTCTACTGGTAAAGACATGACTAAATCATAATCCTTAAATCCAAACAAAGTTCCTTTTACTTTATTGATTGTAGTCAATATTGTAATAATACAGGTAAGCGCCATCATAAGTTCAGGAAGTAATTCCATAGTTCCAAGAATCTTAAAATTAAAACCTAACATAAAATTATAAAAAAATGACATTCCTGCAAATAGCAAAAGTAATGAGACCATTCCAACTGCATAGAATGGACTTTTTTTCTTAATATTACTATTTTTCTTTGCTATATTAAAATCAAATGTAGTACCTAATTGAACTTTGGCTAATAACCATATTTCCCTCATAAATAACCACACCTTTCTATTTTTCTTCAATTAATTCCATAAATAAGTCTTCCAGGCTTTGGTTACCTTTTACTTCTTCTGTATTACCGCATGCGATTAATTTACCACCTTTAATAATAGCTATTTTATTGCAAAGCTTTTCTGCAACTTCTAATACATGAGTAGAGAAAAATATAGCGCTGCCTTCCTGGCATAGTTCTGCCATGTAAGTTTTTAGTATATGTGATGCCATTGGATCAAGACCTACAAAAGGTTCATCTAATAACAATAACTTAGGTTTACGAATCAAAGCAGAAATAATGGCAAGTTTCTGTTTCATACCATGGGAGTAAGAAGATAATAAATCCCCTAAGTTCTTAGTTAATTCAAAGGCATCACCGTATTTTCTAATTAGTTCTTCCCGTTCTTTTTGGGATATAGAATAAATGTCTCCAATAAAGTTCAAATATTGAATCCCGGTTAAATGTTCATATAAATCTGGATTATCCGGTATATAAGCTGTTACTTTTTTACATGCAACCGGTTCCTTATTAATGGACATTCCATTGATTAAAATATCACCCTCTTCAAAGTCCAAAACCCCTGCTATTGCACGTAAGGTGGTAGTTTTACCTGCTCCATTATGTCCAATAAATCCGTATATATCTCCTGCTTTTACTTCTAAGGACAAATTGTCCACTGCTTTTTTTCCACCTTTGTAAACTTTACTGAAATTATGAATACTTAACATAATTTACCTCCCATAAAACTAAAATGTTATAAAACCCATATTGAGCATTAGTAATCAAGCAATAAATGAATCATTATAAACATCCAATGCCTAGTTTATTTATCTACCGGGCATTTCTTATCAAAAATATTGTAAAATGCCATTTTCATAATATTATTTACACTTCTCCAAGCTCTGTAACATAAAGATTTTATTTCCCTTTATAATTTATTCGAATATATTACCACCTATTCTCCATATAGATAACTCGTAATCTCCAGCCCCTTTAATTACATCAAACCAATATTGAATGGTTTGATTATCTGCAAACCATACTTCATGAGACATACCATTGTTATCTATATAAGAAAATACAAGACTTTGACTTTCTTCATCCCTTTTGGGTGTTTTATCATACTCTTTTGCTAATTGGGTAGCTTTCACTTCGGTAACTTGAACAACCACTCCACCTTTAGCAAAGTCAAACCCGCCTGTAGCAACCGCAAAATTTACTTTTCCAGGGAATACTTCCATCTTCTTTACCATTTCTAATAGAAATTCTTTATTTGCTTTTGGTCCGGGTTCTGTTCCATAGCCATATAGATTATAGCACATCATAACAAATTCTGGACCATCTGGAAATTCAAAATTCTCATTAACCGGAATACCTGGCTCTATAACAATTCTCACTAAAACACCTTTTGTAGCAGCTGCTTGATAGAGCTCGTTAATAAATTGTATATAGAGATTCCAAAGTTCAATATCCTTTTTCATTCCCTCATAGTCAATCTCAATTCCATCAAATCCACCCTGTATTGTCATTTGCAGAATTTCATTTATATGGTTATTTCTTGCTTCTTCTGTAGATAATAATGTATATAAGAGGTCTGTATCCTTAAGAGAGGATGAGCCATCCTCAATTAATAAATCATTAACAAAAGTAAGATAACTTTTAAATGAATAGGGTTTGTAATTTGCTTTAATCATTTCATGGGTATCTGTTACCTTTTCTGGAATAAATGGTTGTTTATCTTCTTTAAAGTAAGCTGCGAAATAGCATATATTATCTATCTGATCTTTTAAACTTCCTATTTCCTTATCTATATTTTCGGTATCCCAGTAGGCAGTCCATACACTAAATTTTTCTTTCTTTAATAGTTCTCCATTTCTATTTGTAGTATCCTGATACTCTTTTTGCTTTTCTTCTTTTTGCTTTTCTTCCCTATCCTTTTTGATACTAGCTTTGTTACTGCAACCTACTATTACAAGGCATATTATTAAGAAACATAGATATAAAACATTCTTTTTCATATTTTCACCAATGTATTCCGCATTCTTCCTAGTTTTCTATGTTTTCTGAGATTCTATTCAGATTAAGAAAACAATGATTTTTGGGCAACTAACTTTATCTATCAATCATTATATTTTTAATTATAAAGAATTAATAAACCAATTTATGATATGATTCCAGTCTGCCTTAATATTGTTCTTTACTTTATCAAAACCATGTAACTGGTTGTCATATAATATATTGTTATCATCCAAGTTACGAACAGCAAGATTCTCAAACATACCATCATAAACATCATCTGCTATGTTTCTTTGGCTATAACCATACTCTCCCCAAGCAGACTCTAGATAGATGTAACCTTTGGACTTACCTGACAAGGGTAAGTTATCTACTGCTTTCTTTTGATCGATAGTTACAGATAAGCTCTGATCTTGTAATATAATTTCAACTTTTCGATTTCCTGGATCACTAATCTGAATAGGCGGAATATATTCTTTTGCCCCCTCTTCTATGGTCCTAGCATTCTTTATCAATGATTCCTTGGTTTGTTCGTTCATACTGGTAGTGTTTCCATAATGATTGGATTGATTAGAATATAACTCGTATTCAGCTTCTTTTGCTTCTTTCTGATTTTCTTCAATGGACTGCATAACTAATCCATCATGGACATTTAAATCAAGTTTGTATATCTGTTTTCCATTTTCTTCAATGTATAAATAATTGTTCTGAATTTTCACAGCTACATATTCTTTTCGTTCTTCATCTGCTCGTAAATAAATAGTCTGTGTACCAAGTTTATTACCTGTTAGATTCACAGTTAGTTTGCAATTCTGATAATCTTTACTTTCCTTCAGTCTTATTAATCCATTTCCTTCTGATTCAGAAGTTAATGCTATACCGGAATCCCGGAATTCTACTGCACCATTTAGAATATCCCAATCTTTTCTTTGATTTATATCCCCGTCTACAAATTCTATATCTGCATTTGTATCATCTGCAATTCTCATTAGGAGATGATTAGGATACCAATAAGGCTGTGGCTGCATCCTTGTTAAATTATATATATCGTCCTCACGTTTGTTGAAAGCTGAACCTTCTTTATTGAAGTTCATGGCAAATAATTCTTTCATACACTTTTCATTTACAGCACTTACTTTTTCATTATTGGCATAACTTCCTGTGTTAGAATGCATCAAAACATAGACCCCAGGAACTTCCCCAATTTCTTTGGTATATATATTATCCATTAATTGATAATCATTACCAATCCTTTCAACCATCTGGGAATAGGTTTCCTTTGGTATAAAATTCTCATCCCGAATAAAATCCATCAAATATTGATTGTAATTACGTTCTAGATACTGATTGATTGAAGAGTATTCCAAGGAATTAAGCTCCCCTAAATAATTGTCGTACCGATCAAATACATTAATGTAGGACAGTCGATAACCATTGGTACCTAATTCCCAAAAAGTACTTTTCTTTAGATTCAATAAATCCTTAGGCTGAAGAAATTTGGTATCCTTATGATTAAACTTATCAGCATAACTTAGCATAGTACCAATATAGTTATATTTCTCCATAATTTTTTGTGAAAATATGGCAGTATCTCTTCTACCATCTTCAAACATTAAAAAAAGTGATTTTTCAGGAAGGGGGGTACCCTTATTATAATAGTTTTCAATATCTTCTTGGGTTATTGTTACATAGCCGTTTTTATGCAATGCATCCAAGTGTTCCATAAGACGATTTGTACTTATCATAGTATCTGTGCCATCCCTGGCAACAGCTAGATAGGATACTGCAATAAATCCCTTATCTTCTCCGGTTACTATGGATTTATCATCTTTCTCATAGGGCGTATATTCCTGAAAAACAAACAACGCCTTAGCTGCAAAAATAAATATTACCAATAAAATTATGGTTTCTAGGATTGTTCTTATAACCTTTTTTCTGTCCTTATTCGTTGGTGAAAATTTCATGGGAGTCCTCCCTTTTATTCTTCTTTGCCTTTTTTACTTTCGTTGCTCTTTTTTCCATAAGTTTTTTTTCTTTCTTTTTCTGTTCTTTTATATCACTGGGCGTCATGCGAGTACCCCAGGTAGATTTCCAAAAAGTAACCCAGGCAATTGGCATTTGCCATAATAACACAGCTTCATAGTAGAAACAGAATAGCATGCCAAATATCCAGGTAGTACTTCTTCTTAAAAGCATCTGCGCCATGCTCATAAGAAGTGACATTAAGAGTAACCCTACTAAAAAGGCTTTAGGAAATATACCATATAATATAGGTACATACACTAAGTTATATAAAACAACTATGGGAGCTGCAATTGGAACTACCAGCCCAATATAAAAATTTAAAGAAGCAAATGGTTCCTTCTTCCACATAAACTTCCCTGCAATTATCGATTCACGTAACCAGGACCGTTTCCATCTCATTTGCTGTTTTAAGAAAACGGAATACTTCTTTGGTACAATGGTTGAACATACTGCCGAGTCCTGATAACTGGTTCGGCAATTCTTAAGTACAAAGTTTGTCATAGCCCTATCATCACCAAAGGTAGCCTTTTGCCCTAAAAAGCTTTGGTTTAACCATGCCTCACGATTTTTTAGAATGATTTCTTTTTTGTAACAAGCTAAAGGACCTGATAAACAGGTTACCGTATCAAAATAGGCTTCTGCTGCTTTCATAATACGAAAAGCAATGTAATAACGAACAGATTGCATTTTTGTCAAAGCATTGGTATAGGTATTAGCAACGTCGGTTCTTCCTGAAACACCACCCATCTTGGGATCCTTAAAAGGTTGTACTAGATTTCGAATGGCAAAAGGATCTAAAAAACTATCGGAATCAACAAAAACGACCAGTTCATGTTTCGCTTCTAACACGCCTGCTGCAAGTGCCTCTCTTTTACCCTTATTCTCCTTTTGAACAATATATTTTAAGCGCTTTTTTACATCATATTGATCACCGGAATCATATAACTTTTGGATAATTTCTTCTATTCTTTCTACTGATTTATCGTTGGAACAATCATCAATAACAATAACTTCAAGCTTATCAATTGGATAATCTTGATTCATGCAGCTTATTATGGTTCTTTGTATCCATTCTTCTTCATTAAAGCAAGGAATTAATATAGAAACTCCTGGTGTAAAGTCAATATCAATTGGCACTTCTCTGTATAAGAAACCAAAAAAGTATCTGCTTAACAAAAAACATGCAGCAATAATGCTATATAAATACAACCATTTATTGAATTTGAAGTATATGACACTTTCCGCACGCATAAGAATGATAAATGCAGTTATGAATAGGAGTAATAATGCTGAAATCACAAGCATATACCTTCCTCTTTTTTTGGAAGCATAAATGGATAAAGGCTGCGCAAAAGCCATACCACATAGATATTCCGAATCCGAAACTTGCTCTGTTCTTGCCATGTTTGCATTTATTTTTACTTTCATCTCTAGTCCTTCTGGCATGGTTCCTGGAGTGATTTCAAACTTTAATAAAATACGATCTGCTTCTTGCATTAGTAAAATATGTTCTTTTGATATTCGCAATAATATACCTGACATGGATATATCAATTCCTGAACAGATAATACTAGTTTTTTTACCTTTTTTTACATAGATAACTTCTACATCATATTGTACTTTATAGCGCATTCCTATCTGCTTACTTAATATGTATTCATTGATGTTATCAGAAAAACTATCTATTGTCTGACCACCACGTCGATCGTTATTACTTCTTCTTTTTGTCTTATCTGGTACATGTGCAAGTATTCGCCTATCATTTTTCGTTTGTAAAAGTATATCTTCATATTCTTTTTTAATCATTTTCTTACCACTTGACATATTCTTAATCTTCATGAAAAAGTATACCCCTTACCCTATATTTAATATTACTATCTATTAGCTTCTTTTATTTCGTAACCGCATCTTTACTACTTTGATTTCCAGAATATACGCCTGTATTGCTTTCAGAAAGATAGTCATTTAATCTGGCAAACCGGTACCCCTGCTCCAATAGTTGAGGTATTGCAATATCAAGCGCTTTTGCTGTTACGTCTGGCTTCATAGTAGGTATTTTGCTATCATCTGACATATGTAAAACCAAAATACTACCATTTTGTAAAGTTCGAACCTTTCCATTCTTTAAGTTAATACCATTGATAATGGTATCTGCCAAAGAAGCTGGATTGGTTTCCTCATAATCGTGGGTACTAAAGTCTCCACTAACAATAAACTGAAAGCCCATATCAAATACAGCTTCCATACCTTCTTTACTCATTGCCAATGTTGGTGGTCTGAATATTTTTGTCAGTGCTGGTATTCCATTTGTTTGAATATCTCCAATAATGCTTTGTAATTTATAAAATGAGATACTTAAATCGTCTTTTCTCTCTATTACTTCAGCATCTGAAGGTGATGTATAAATGGCGCTGGTATCATCTTCAATTTCTACAGTTGTAGTAATAGCATAAGGAAGATGACCATCGGTATGACTGCCAATAGCATGACCAGCTTCAGCAATTGCACGTAATAGATTTGGATTATCTTGAACATAATTTGTTCGAACAAAAAAAGTTGCCTTAACGTCATATTTATTTAATACATATAATATTTGATTAATTGTTTTATCAGATCCCCAATCGTCAAAAGTTAAAAATAATACTTTATCATCAGTAAATCTTCCCGTTTGGTTTAATTGTTCCAGTTCATTATCATTAAAACCAGGCAAAGTGGTTTGCGAATTAACGTTAATATTACCTACATATCGTCCCCCAATGTATTCAAACTTTTGGGTTGGATTTAGTCCATCTAGATGCCCTGGAAATATAGTATCTTTTACAGATGCTAGAATATCTTTATCGCTTAAAGGATAAGAATAAACCTTATCACTGCTTAAAAGACTGCCTAAAGTTTTAATGGAATAAGCGGATTCATTCCGAGTAATATCGTCTTGATAAGCAATGGTATCAATTCTTTCTTCTGCTATATTCATCATTAACTTACCGATTAGTAATGGATCTGTATAATAATCCATTCTAAAATATACAATATAGCCTCTACGAGCCGATATATTACCAGCATTAAATCCATATGCCAGAACATCCCCAAGGGTTGCATCTTTTCCTAATTTTGAAGTAGCTAACGCCAAATCCTGCCATACCACCATGCATCCAGAACTTGAGACTGCCTCAAGCATTTCCTCGGTCATATCTACATCATAGGCATACCGAACTAAGGTAGGTGTTTGTCCGCATATTTTTTTTACTTCTCTCTGTGTCTTTTTAATGCTCTCGCATATGGAATAAAAATTTGTACCACTTGACATATCAAGGCAAATACCTATTTCATTGCCTAATTTGGTAATCTTTTTAATTTCAGAAGAATAGTATTTTGTATCTTTTTCTGTTACAAAAAACGTTCCTTTTGCATTTAAAAGATTTAGTTTATTTAAAACATCTTCTAATACCTCTGTATTATTAATTCCATAGAAAGTATAACTAAGTGCCTGCTCTGTTGTATATATGGTCCTAATTTCTCTTGCCTTTTTTCCCTTATTTTTATCACGTAATTTTTCTAGATATTTTCTAGTATCAACATTCATCTTGCCATCAGTATTATTGTTAGAATTATTAGTACCATTTCCCATTGAATTTTTACCTGAATTACTTGTTTGCTTATTTAAGCCTTTACTATTTTTAGTCTCAAGAATTATGGCATCTGTTTCATAAGTAATTAAAGTAGGTACACTGCATATTTTATATGTATTTTCTCCCATCATGGAATAGATTTGTTTTACTATATCCACAATTTCCTTATGGAGATTTAGATTAAAATATATAATATCTCCCTTTCTAAATCCATTTTTATAATAATCCATGATGTCATCCAAAGATGCGCTTTCATTGGTAACGGGGTTTTTACTATATGTAACTATATCATACCCTAAGGAAGATGCAGCTTCTAATAAGGTATCATTGTATTTTCCATATACAGGCATAAATAAGTTAGTATCTATACCAAATTGTTCCTTTAGAATCTTATCACTTTTATAGATTTCTAAGCACATTGCATTAAAACCCATGGCAGTAAGATCCTTCCCTGTCATTCCACCATTACCTATGTTTTGGTTCTTGTCCAATATCTTTTTAATCCGTTCTGGGTAATTAATCATCTCATCTGCCGTAACAAAAAAGGTGGCATACAGATGATTTTTTTCTAAAAATGTTAGAATTTCATTTAATATATATTCGTTTTCTATTCCCCTGAAGGTAAATGCCATGCTATTATCGGCAGTGGTAATTCTTTTATATACTCTTGCAGGTTTACCTTGATTCTCAATTCTGACTTTCTCAAAAGACTTATTAAAATCAACATCGTAATATGCAGCTAAATCTTCAACGAATACACTTTTATACTGTGTCTCTTCTAATGCTTTTAAAACCCATTCAATTATTTGAAGTAGCCTTTCTTCTTTGCTTAAGGAATTTACTTTATGAGTTTTATTTTCAATACCCATATTATTAGGATTGGCTGCTATTTTCTCTGACTTATACTCTGACTCATCCAGTACTCCATCCATTTTTATTGTTATGATAGCCCCCTTCTCCAATCCTGATATATAGTTTAATACCTGTTCATAACTCGTAAAGCTTTGATAATTTATAAAATGTGTACTTTTTATTACCTTTTCATTTCCACTGGCAAAAGCTGCTTGTAAGAGTTCAGAAGTATAATCGGTAGAATTGCATAGCAAAATATTCGGCCTAGTTTTTGTCCAAGTTTTAATAATATGATTAGCCAAGGTAAAATCATTTACTAATTCTTCTTGCGTGCATTCTTCCAAATGTTTTGAGCCTTTTAAAGTATTACTTTCAATCTTATGTCCATTTTCATACATGGCTGCTATGGTTTCATTATCTTCTGCTGCCAGAATACCAGGCACAAAAAAGGTTCCTTTTCTGTTATACTGATTCATTAATTCTAGTATTTTCTTATTAGTCTCTGTATCTGATAATCCTTGAAAAGTTAACGAAATAACCTTTTCTGTTGTTTTTATATCTGATATAACTTTTGCTTGGCTGTTATCTTTTGATAACAATTTCATGGCAAACTTTATATCATCGCTAGCATCATACAATGATGCATTAGTTACGGTAGTTTTATTATTTCGATTTCTAAATGCAATAAATAGGGTTGCTGTTATCATACCAATTAGCAAAATTAATACAACAACAATTTCCATATATCTTTTTTTCACAATATTCAGCCCCTCTTTTCTTTTTAAAGACTCCAGTACGAGAATCCAATAGAATCCATCTCTTTTTTAGAAAATATACTCTTAATATCTATAACCACTTTTTCTTTTGTTGGAATATTACGAAACATACCGTCTAATTGACTAGGAGTTATGCTCATAAATTCATTATGTGCAACGGCAAATATAATGCAATCTGCATCCTTTACCTCAGACATTTGCACAACATCAACCTGATAGCTTTTTCTTACTTCGTCTTTATCTGCCCTTGGATCTACTACAATAGCATTAATATCAAATTCTTTCAATCGATTAATAATATCAATCACCTTTGAATTACGAATATCAGGACAATTTTCTTTAAAGGTAATACCCATAATATAGACTTTCGCCTGGCTGACTAACTTATTAGCTTTAATCATATTTTTTATAGCTATATCAGCAATAAATGCACCCATATCATCATTTATTTTTCTTCCAGACAATATAATCTGAGAGTGATATCCCAGTTTTTCAGCCTGATAAATAAAATAATACGGATCTACACCAATACAATGACCACCAACTAAACCCGGCATAAAACCAAGTGCATTCCATTTAGTGTTCATGGCATCAATTACTTCTTTGGTATTAATGTCCATTCTTTCAAAAACCATTGCCAATTCATTCATAAAGGCTATATTAATGTCTCGTTGTGCATTTTCAGATATTTTAGCCGCTTCTGCTGCTTTTATACTATCTACCCTATGTACCCCTGCGTCAATAATTAATTCATATACTTTTGCAATGATTTCCCTTGCCTCCATATCAATTCCTGCCACTATTTTTACAATATTGCTTAATTTATTTACCTTATCACCAGGATTAATTCGTTCTGGGGAATAACCAACTTTAAAGTCACTAATACACTTTAACCCAGAGTATTTTTCTAGTATGGGGATGCATATATCTTCTGTAACACCAGGGTATACGGTAGATTCAAATACAACAATACAACCTTTAGTCAGATTGCGGCCAATCAATTCACAAGCTTCTGTTACAGGAGATAAATCAGGTGTCTTATCAATATGTATTGGCGTTGGTACTGCTACAATTATAAATTTTGCTTCTTTTAACTTCTCTTCTTTCCAAGTAAAATCTACAGAACATTCCTTAATAGCAGAATCTCCAACTTCTTGGGTTGGATCTATACCACTTAAATATTTTTCAATCTTTTGTTTATTAATATCAAATCCAATCGTTGATACTTTACTTGAAAAAGCTACCGCAATGGGCATTCCTACATAACCAAGCCCTACTACAGCAAGTTTTTCTTCCCCTTTTAATAACTTATCATATAATTTCATTATCCTTTGTCTCCTAATGGGTAATCAATAGTATTGTTTTTAAGCATCTTTATCTAAAATATGAATTATATCTATGAATCTGAGGATATGAGTTTTCTTCCCCTTCTTCCAAAATAGCAAAATTTTTTCACAATGAGATTCTTATTGAGATTCTTCGCCTTTCAGGCTCAGAATGACAAAAAATGCAGCTAAACAAAATAGTAATATTTTGTATTAGCTGCAACTGAACCACCATAGGGAATATAAATACACAATGTTGTATTGTTATTCCCCAACAGGTTTCCGGTTTTGCGTCCTTACCTTTCGGTAAGTTTGCCCATATATAACTGAGATATTTATTTTACTGGCGTTTCTTGTACTGTGCTTGAGGTATCTCCATAAATATTTTTATAGATTTCTGCTCTGGTAGCATCCCAATCGGTTGGTTCCAATACTTCCTGCATTAAACTTCCTAATTGGACCTTAATATTTTTGTAATTGCCATCAGAAGGGAATCTGTAATTTTCTAATTCATTTACATTTAAGCTTACTGCTTCTTCTAAATAAGTATTAAACTCTTCTTGAGTAATATCTGTTCTAATTTTAACTTTTGATAAGATTTCATTCATTAAAAATCCTAATTCAATAACATTTTTAGATTTTAATTTATCAAATATAGAATTTAGTACAGCTCTTTGTCTTTGTGTTCTGCCAAAGTCATTACTTTCTGTTGCAGTGGATACTTTTCGAACTCTGCTATAACCCAATGCTTGATTACCATTCATCTTGTTTTTACCTGGTTTTACATTACGGTAAGCTGGATTAGATATATAGTTGGTTGTATTCAGATAATTTGCTTCTTTTTCAGTAAGAGTAACCTCAACACCACCTATAATATCTATAATATCCTCGAATTCATCAAAGTTAACCATGGCATAACCATCAAGAGGTATACCAAAGTTTAATTCAATGGTTTCATATAGAAGGTCAATTCCGCCTTTAGAAAAAGCAGAATTTAGACGGTTTTTACTATACCCTGGAATATCAACATATAAATCACGCATTAATGAGGTTAACTTCAAAGACTTGTCCTTTGTATTCATGGTAGCTATAATCATGGAATCTGTATTGGAAGCCCCCCCAATCTCTTCAACTCCAACCAAAAGGATATTTACTACATGTTCTTCATTTTTCTTTTTAATAGGTTTTTCCTTGGCTTTATTGGTATTTTGTTCATAATCCAATTTGCCATATATATAGTTACCCGCAATATTAAGGATAGCTTTTCTTCCTCCTGGGGTAAATACGAGCAAAGCAATCAATATCATTAATACTGAAAATACCGCTGCAAAGATTTTTAAACCTTTATGTTTCTTCTTTTTCTTTCTTGTATTTGTTCCTCTGTCTTTCGTAACAACCCTCTCCTCTTCCATTTCTTCGCTAACTTGATTTGCAAGAGATTCATTTATTTCATAGAGAAATGATTCTTCATCTTGAAAATCCTCCATCTTATTTCCTAGTCTATTAGATAACTGGTCCAAATCATTTGAAGATTTATTAGAGCCTAAATCTCCCATATTGGATCCATATCTATCTTTTCTAATATCATCTTTATCCATTAATCCTCTCTCCTAAATGTTAGTGATGTTGTGACAATCTTGAACAATTATATCACAAGATAGAAAAAAAAAAAGATTTTTATAAAAAATTAATAAAAATGTAAACTTATTTGCAAGTTTACTATATAATATCTTTATGCCACAGGCTGAACTACAATATTTTCTTAGTACCCCTCCCAATCTTTCAATAACACTTTTTCAATAAATACTTTTGTAAAATGTTTATCAAACTGGGTGCCCACATTCTTCTTAAGTTCCAAAATTGCTTCTTCCATACTCATAGTATTTCCATAAGGTTTTTTATTTATCATGGTATCATATGATTCAGCAATAGATATTATTTTTGCCTGATAAGGAATCTCATGACCTTTTAGTCCTTTGGGATATCCTTTCCCATCTATTCTTTCATGATGGGCTATGACAAAGAAAGCTAATCTTGCATATTCATTGGTTGATTTTAATATATGATAGCCTATCTCTGAGTGTCTCATCAATTCCATTTTCTCAGTATCCGTAAGTTCATCTGGTTTCATTAATAAATCCTTACTTAACGCAATCTTTCCTATATCGTGCATTAATCCGGCAGTCTTAATGTCTTTCTTGTCTTGTTCACCTAAATTCAATGCAATAGCAAGTTTTTCACATAATACACTAACTGATTTGGAATGTCTTTCTTCCCAGGGATTATTACCATATAGGTTTTTAAAGATTAATTGTATCGTTTTTGCTTTCATCTTGTCACTTTCCATGACTTTGTTACGATACATATTTTCTTCTGCCTGCATAAGTATTAATCCAATATCTTCATCGGAAGATATTTTTGTTTTATATCCAAAGGATACGGACATATATACATTTCCTGTCTTTTTATTATGTATATAAGACTTTATTCGTTCTACAATAGCTCCTGCTTCTTTTTCATTGGTTTTAGGAAGCAGAATTACAAATTCATCTCCCCCAATTCGAGATACTATATCCTCTTCCCTGCAATTATTTTTAATAGCATTGGCGACTTCTATTAAAAGGTTATCACCTGCAGAATGGCCAAAAGCATCGTTACATAATTTTAATCCGTTTACGTCAGCCATAACAACGGAAAGAGGTAAACTTTCAGAAGAATCATTTAATTTATTTAGCTTTTCCACATAATACCTGCGATTGTATAAACCAGTCATTTGATCATGATAGCTTAAATACATAACTTCATTTTCACGGTTTACCCGTTCCGTTATATCCGTAAGGAAACACAAAACTGCATTACTGCCTTCCCAATCAATTCGAATGGAATTAATTTCAACCCAGAGTAAAGATTTGTCTTTTTTAATTAAGCGAAAATTAAACTTAGCTCGAATAAGCTTACCTTCTAATCGAGCTAAATGCTCATTTTTAACTTTATCTACATCTTCCATATGAACAATGTTTAGATAATGAAAGCCGGCTAGTTCCTCCTGTGTATAACCTGTTAATTCTTGAAATATAGGGTTATACATTTTAAACTTATCATCTTGAATAATTATAATCATTTCTGTAGCATTACGAAATAAGTTCCGGTATTTTTCTTCGCTTTTCCTTATCTCTTCCTCTGCTTTCTTTCTGAGCGTAATATCAAGAATTACGCTAATAATATGAGGAGTTCCTTCTAAGAGAATCAATCTTCCGGAATAAAGGCCGATAATTTTTTCCCCATTTTTATTACGATAATTGATTTCTAAATTGGAGCTAAATCCCTGCTGCAGCAATTCTTTTATTATTCTACCCCGCTCTTCCGGGTTGTCATAAAAGTGAATACCAAGGACATTCTTCCCTTGCACTTCTTCATTTGCAAATCCAAAAAGGGATGTAAATGCCTGATTTATTTGCACAATCTTTCCTTCTTCTAAACTTGATATTAAGGTTGGATTAGGGTTGGTGTTAAATATAATTTCAAATTTTTCTTTCGATGTTTCTGTTTCACTTTTTAATTTATCTGTTCCACTTTTTAACTTTTTTGTTTCCTCCTTTAGTTTCTCATTTTCAATGATTGAAAATCCACTTTTTAACTTTAGTTTTTTTAATAAAGGTGCGGTGTTGTTATTATCATTAATGTTATGATTATTATCATTATTCATAGTAGTCCTCCATTCATTGGATGGCTTTATCAAAAGTACTTTTATATAGCATTATTCGACAATATAATTATACAATAGATTAATGAATATCACAACTTTTTTGAAATAGCTTGACCTCCACATTAGATTAATGAATATCGCAACTTTATTAAAATAGCTTGACCTCCTGTTGAGGTTAAAAAAGGATGCATTACAACCTAGCTGATAATCTCAGTTTTGTAACACATCCCATTGTCTTCAATGCATAATTACACAGGATAATATGATTTAAGTATCAAAAGTCTAAATATAGTTTATCGAATGAATAGTGCTGCATATATATGCAGTACTATTCATAATTTAATTAGCTAAAGACTTTTGGCACTCAAATCATAATATTTTATAACCTTACCAAGCGATAATACAATTATAATAAAGTCTTTCTTAATTCTTCTCCTGATTTTATAGAAAGGTATGCAGGAGCTATGTCAAATACGCTCTTTGCACCACTTACTCCTTCCTTATGAAATCTAAACGCTGCTCTTGCATATGCAAGTAATACGTTAGCAGTAAATTCTGGATTAGAATCCAGTTTTAAACTATACTCTATAATATGTGAATGTTCCTTATTCATGCCGGTTTTTCCACTGCGGATGACAAATCCTCCATGAGGTATACCACTATGATTTTTCTCTAATTCTTCTTCTGAAATAAAATGCACGATTGTATTATATTCAGCAAAATAATTCGGCATGTTCTTAATGGTTTCTTCAATTTTAGCTCTATCTGCTCCTTCTTCTGCCACAACATAACACTCTCTAAGATGCTTTTCTCTTGGAGTAAGGGTAGGATTTTCTCCATTTCTCACCGCCTCTATTGCACTTTCAATTGGAACAGTATATTGTTTTGCATCCTTTACTCCTTCTACTCTTCTAATTGCATCAGAATGGCCCTGGCTGACGCCTTTTCCCCAAAATGTATAATCATTTCCTTCTGGCAAAATTACATTAGACATTAAACGATTCAAGGAGAACATTCCTGGGTCCCAGCCACTGGAGATAATGCATACATGGTTACCCGCCTTTGCTGCTTTTTCCACTTCTGCATAGTATTCCGGTATTTTAGCATGAGTATCAAATCCATCTACTGTATTAAAGTAATGGGCAAATTCTGGCCCCTGCTTTGGCAGGTCAGACATACTGCCTCCGCACAATATCATAACATCAATTTGATTGGTCATATTCTTTGCTTCATCAATATGGTAAGCTTTCACACCTTGTGTTACTACTTTAATAGAAGATGGATCACGTCTTGTAAAGATACCCACCAGTTCCATATCTTCATTTTGTCTGATTCCAAGCTCTGCGCTTTTCCCTAAATTTCCATAGCCTACAATTCCAATTCTAATTTTTTGCATTATTATACCACCTTTGTATTTGCTTAACTATTTTTATCTATATCTATATTATCTGCTTTTTTCATTTGTATAAACATGTCAAAGCGGATATTCACACTTGCTCTGTAGATGCTTGTCTATGTTTTATTAGTAAAGATTAGGCAGCCTCAGTTTTCCTGTCTGAATTTTTACTATTGTTTCTTTACTGAATGTAATTTTACCATATCTCAGCAGTTTTCTCTACTTTTATTTCACCCTTGGATATACTAAGTTTACGATTTGATATTAAACTTTTTAAATCCCAATGCATTTTTAATATGGCGTTATCTTCAGCTTAATTAAAACATTCCACCAGTATCATTTCCTCATTTATTTTCAATGATATTGCCCCCTTTTCCGAAGTTCTTAGGATTTTACTATTTACATTTAGCAAGCGTTCTATCAATTGTTCATGTGGATGCCCATACCGATTGCCATAACCATAGGATATAATAGAATACTCCGGCTTAATAATAGACAGGAAATCTTCAGAAGTTGAATTCTTTGAGCCATGATGCGCTACCTTTAAGACATCATAGCCTTTCGCTGCTTCTATGGGTTCACTTAAGACGTTATCAGAAGACCTATCCTCTTCTGATAGCAGCAATGCAGCATTATGTAAGATATTCCATACCTGCCTTTCTCCTTCTCCCTCTAAATCACCAGTAAGCAGTAAATCAAAATCACCATAATTAACACTTAAGACTATCGAAGAAGCATTATCTGCATGTAATGCGGTTGCCGAAGGATTTAAGCAGGTTATAGTAAGATGATTCTCTTTTATAATATCCTCTTTTATAATATCCTCTTTTATAATATCCTCTTTTATAACATCCCCTTTTTCCATGTACAAAACTTCAATTCCTTTACTTTCTGCCATTGTAACAATATTCATATAATCCTGATTTTTCTCCTGTACATGAGGCAGTATTAAATGGCCAATTACTATATTCCCTTCATAAGTACCCTTGGTATTATTCCCTTGATTACCATTGGTATTATTTTCTTGATTACCATTGGCATTATTTTCTTGATTAACATTGGTATTATTCCCTTGAATCATTTCCATTACCCCTGACATATGGTCTGAATCCAGATGAGTTAATACAACATAGTCTAGTTTCCATATCCCCTTGGATTTCAAAAAAGGCTCTATTCTATACTTTCCTACTTCTTTTACGTCCAAACTTCCCCCATCAATTAAATAAGTGATACCTTTGGGGCTTTTCATAAATGTGCAATCACCCTGTCCTACGTCCAAAAATGTCACTTCTAAATCTACATTTTTAGGTTTTGCAAATACTATGAATAGAAACGACAGCAGTATAATCGATTTTTTTCGTATTAACTCATAATTTAGAAATATCCATATAAGTAAAATGCAATAGTAGGAAATAAGGAGCCATAAATCCGGTCTTCCAACTAATACAATTCTGCCCGGTAACTTTTCTCCAAAGCGGCATACTATCTCATAAAAATTAAGGATATAGTGAGCTCCTCCAATGGTAAATAACCCTAAGGGGATAAATATACAGCCTATCAGACCTGCTATTAGAGCGCCTAATATAATCAAGGATGACAAGGGTAAAAGAATAAGATTGATTATTACTGAATAAAGCGGAAATTCATAAAAGTAATACAACATAATTGGCAAGGTCATAATTTGAATACTTAATGTCAGCAGAAAGGCTTCCATTAACTTATTCTCTTTCCATAACACATTTTTAAATATTGGGTATATAAGTGCTATGCCTAAGATTGCACTAAAAGACAATAAGAAACCAACATTATAGATTTCCATCGGCGATTGTACTAATATGATTAATGCACTAAATGAAGTGGCGGAAAGCAAATCATACGTTCTTCCAATAACTCCACCACATATAAATACCACCAGCATTACCACTGCCCGATTGGTGGAAACACTAAAATTAGTCAGAATTCCATAAGAAAATAGAAGAAAGATAGATAATACTGCTGCCATAAAGTTAGGAATCCGCAATTTGCGCAATAAATGAAACAAAGTCATTCCTATTAAGGATACATGAAGCCCGGATATAGCTAGAATATGAGATATTCCACTTTCTTTATATAAATTTTTTATATCCTTATCCAAGCTAGAAGTATCTCCCAAAATCATGGCAGATACCAGTCCTGCGTCTTTTTGGGGGAGAATCTTCCCATATACTTGAATCATTTTATTTTTTATATTATATAAAGATTGTAAAAACCAGGAATATTCATTATCAATTATTTTTATACTGTCTGCTTTTACCTTATAATCAATCCTTTGAATCTTATTATATTTATATTCATTAAATTGTCCGGGGTTTGATGCTTTTTGAAATTTTTCTATTTTGCCAGATACAAATAAGAGATTGCCGATTTTAAAATCGTCATTATTAGATGTGTAGATTTTTATTTTGTTACTATGGTATCTTGTTTTAATATTATCTTTAGACTGTTTTTCCTGCTTTGTTGATTCCTCAGGAAAGTTCTTTTTTATATGGTCAGAATCAAGTTCAATTGCATTATCCGCTAATGTTAATACAACATAATTTCCCTTTTCCTCAATCATTTGCAGCTTTCCATACAAAGTTCCCTGTATTTTACCTGCAAATACCTGATCCATTTCATTTGGCTCTATCTGATGGTTCATAAAACTGTACCCTAGGATAAAAAGGAAAGGAAATCCTAAAAGGAATCCATAATTAAGAAGTTTTTCTCTTCTTTTATACTTTGACAGTAACAACCACCATAAAACTGAAGAACATAATACTATAGCTATTATGTATATAGATAAGCTGCTGACCCTATATAGTGCAATTCCAGCCATATAGGAAGCCAGCAGCCACACAAGTGGTCTCCTTATATTCAAATGCATCTCCCCTTTATTTGCTGCCTTCTACTATTTCTAAGTTTCTTTCAAATAAACCATCAAATGGGATTTTGTCCCCATAATTCTTCTTTGTTTCCCCATTAATTGTAAACTTTACTTTATTGATACTGGATAATTCTACAAGGGAGTTTACCACTGAGTAAATAATCACTTCATCGTTTACTTCCGGAATATGTGCCATGAATTTATCATTAAAGTCCACATAGCAGATTCCGTCTTTTGTAGTTATCTTGTTTAATTCGGTACCATCCGGAATACTTTTCTTCATTTCTTCGTCAATTGGTCCCTCAATGACTCCTGGACCTGATATCAGTTGTTGAACAATTAATTGTTCTATGGAACGATTACCGTCATAGGATATTTTCAAATTAGATGAAACCAAAGCATTTCCTTTTTTATTGGCATAATACATAGTTAAATATACATCTTCTGCTCTAGTATTATCAATAAAATCGGAACCTTCCATTAAACCAATTGGTTTTTCATTAGGTCCTATTAAAGGTTGTCCATTTACATAGAATTCAATGTAATCTACACCTTCAATCTGGCTTAAAGTTTTTACTATAGTGGCACGGCATAATACTTCCGATATTCCTGTAAGACTTTTATAATCCGAATCAAAATTAAGTGTTAATCTTCTATCTTCATTAAAGGAAAAATCCTCCACCTGAACATTATCTGGCAGAGCCTTTTTCATAGTAATGTCTTTGGGTTCCTCGTTTAATACTTCAAGATATTCTTTAACCAAATCTTCTTTTGTTGTGCTTACCGGCGTATAATCCTGGCTGACGATTTTTGTTTCATTGGTGTCAATATAATATATTTTTTTGATGTTTTCTTTCGGTACATTACTATTTTTTTTATTATTTTTATTAGCACAGCCTGCCAAAATAATAGGAATCATTAGTACCATGAAAATGCATAGTGTTTTCCAAATACTTTTACAGTTGATTCTATACCGCTTTTGCATGAAAATCCTCCATTCTTCCAATACTACAGATTTACGCTTTATCAAAAATCTGCCGGGGCTGTTGCAAAATAACCCCTACCGCCTTAATAAATAAGTCAAAGTGGATATTCCCACTTGCCGACAGGCAAGTTTTGCCAACAGGCAAGTTTATCCGCTTACGCTACTTGCTCGTAACCCCCTGACGAGGTTAGACAATATAATTGATTGGAACACGAACGGTAAAGGTAGTTCCTTCATTTTCCTTACTATATACTTTAATTGCGCCTTTGTGCATGTGTATGGCATTCTTAGTAATGGATAAACCAAGGCCGGTTCCTCCTGTACCTCTGGAACGTGCCTTGTCTACACGATAGAAACGATCAAATATAAAATCCTGTGCTTCTTCTGGAATACCAATTCCGGAATCTGCAACTTTTACGTAAAAATACTTATGGTCAGCATTGAGGGATACACGAACCCAGCCATCTTCAACATTATATTTTATAGCATTTTCAATTAAATTAGAAATTGCTAAAGATAGCTTTACTTCATCTACTTCTGCTACAACAGGACGAAAGCTTTCAAATACCAGCTCTATATTGCGTTTCTTAGCAATTGGTCTTAGTCGTTTTAAAACAGACTCTAATAAATCATTAATATTAGTGGAGGCAATATTCATATCACTGGCTGTTTTATCTAATTTAACTAAAGATAATAAATCATTGATGATTTTATTTTCACGTTCAATTTCTTCTGCTATATCCACTAAGAATTCACGATATAATTCAGGTGCCACATTTTCTTGCATTAGCAACGAATCTGCCAGAACTTTAACTGAAGTTAAAGGAGTCTTTAACTCATGAGACACATTAGAAACGAATTCTTGTCTTGATTTTTCCAGGTTTTTCATCTTTAAGAGCATTTGATTTAGTGAATTTGATATAAGGTCAATTTCATGAAATCCACTAATTGAGATTTCATCATCCATATACCCTTCTGTTAAATGTCCAATTGCATTTCTTAATCTTTTTAAAGGCTTTGTTAAAACAGCGCTATAGAAAAATGCAAATACAAATATAAGTATAATCATAGTTATGAACATGATAATGGCTTTCTGTGAAAGCATGTCCGAGATAGCTACAATATTTTTCGTAGAAAAAATCATCACAATAACACCCATAATCTCTTTTGTTGTATTATGAGTGATTGGTATAGCCATCTCAATATAATTTTTGTTCTTATTATGAAAAGGAGTAGTGGTTCCTCTAAGAGTTTTAATTACAACTTCTGCAATTAAAGTTTTACCTTCTTCCAATCCATAGGTATCCTTAATAATATTTAGATTGTTATTGACGATAATAATTCGTCCTTCATAGACACCCGCAATCTGTGAAATCTCTGAATTTACCTCCGGTATATCTTTATTAGACAAGTATCCCGTAGTCTGTAACAGGTTAGCCAAGGAATTACCTTGTCTTTGTAATTCGCTGATTCTTTGATTTACAGCCTTTTGATTATAAGTCTGTATCAGACTCCAGGATACAAACGGAATTGGTATAATGCCAACTAAGAATACAATAGCGATACTTTGTATTCTCATACTTCTTAAAAACCATAATTTTGATCTAATCTTGGAAAAAATAACCGACACCCCATTTTGTATGTATATATTTTGGCTCACTAGGATTATCTTCAATCTTTTCACGTAATCTACGTACATGAACGTCAACAGTTCTTACATCACCTGGGTAATCGTATCCCCAAACAGTGTTGAGAAGATTCTCACGGCTATAAACTTTATTTGGATTGAATATTAATAATTCCAGTAAATCGAATTCTTTAGCAGTTAAATTCACTTCTTTATTGTTAACATAAACTCGTCTGCTTTCGCAGTCAATTTTAAGGCCGCCATGAGTAACAACTTTTGCTGCAGCAGACTCAGCTTCCTTTTTGGAACTACGGCGCATAATCGCTTTGATACGTGCCTTTACTTCCAGAATGTTAAATGGCTTTGTAATGTAATCATCTGCACCATACTCTAAGCCAAGGATTTTATCCATATCATCGCCTTTGGCTGTTAACATTATAACAGGCATACTGGAAAATTCTCGTATTTGCTGGCATACTTCAAAACCTGTTAATTTAGGTAACATAACATCCAATAACACTACGTCATATTCCTTTTTCTTAGCAGCTTCTAATGCTTCTTCACCATCATAAGCGCAATCTACTTCCATTCCATCTTGTTCCAGGCTAAAACGTATCCCTTTCACTATTAACTTTTCATCATCAACTACGAGTACTTTTTTCCCCATTTTTATCACCTCATTATAATTTTCTAAGCTCTATTTTACTATTTTATACTTATATATAGGGTTTATTTTACTGATATTGAATCTTTTACTTTATTATAGATAGAATCTTTAATTCCAACAATATTCTTGATTTCTTCAATGGATTTAAAACCGTTATGCGTTTCTCTATAATCTATAATACTTTTTGCCTTCGCCTCTCCAATTCCGGATAAGGTCATAAGTTCTTCCTTGGAAGCGGTATTAATATTAATTATACCATTATTACTTTTCTTCGAATTATTATTGCTGCTATTATTCGAATTATTACTATTGTTTGAACTATTGTTTGAATTATTACTATTGCCCGAATTATTACTATTGCTCGAATTGTTACTACTGCTCGAACTATTATTTTTATTAGGTAGTGAACTTGCAGTATATTCCAATGGAGTTTTTTCTTTGACTTCCTCCTTTGTAGGAATGTATATCTGCTGCCCATCTTCAAGAAGGGATGCTTGATTAACAAAGTCTCCTGCTGCATCCTCAGTTAATCCTCCAGCCAGTGCAATCACATCAACCAAACGAGTGTCCTCTTCGACCTTGTAAACATCAGATTTCTTCACAGCTCCGCAAAGGTGAACATAAATATAATGTATACTGTTTTCATTATTTTGTACCGATGCTGAAGTAGTAAGATTAAGATTTTCATCCTCAGGAACCGAAAGAGTTTTATTATCTTTTTGACTTTGTAAAGGAACTTTGGATTCATCTACTTGTAAAGATGCTTGTGACACTTGATTCTGTGAAGATTCCTTACTACTTACATCCAGTAAAGATTCCGCCACACCTGGATCTTGTGCAGATTCTGTTGATTCTTGATTAAGTAAATAAACTTCTGGCTCTTGTTTCTTAGTACTTCTACAACTATATATGGTTCCGGCTGCTAAAATGAACATAAAAACAGCAATAATTTTTAACCTTTTTCTTCTATCCATAAATATCTCCTTTTAGATTTTAGAAAAGGCTATATCAATTTCATATCCTCAATACAAATTGTATACTATTATTCTACCGAATAAATCAATTGATTACAATAGTATTTTCGAAAGAATTTTCATTGTAAGAAAATCGTAAGCACTACTCCCACTTAAATGTAATAATACCTCCAATAATTAGTGCTACTCCTATCAGCTTTCTCCATTCAAACTTAACTTTTTCAACTCCAAAGATGCCTAATAGCTCAATTCCATAAGCCATAATTAGCTGGGCAGTTATAATAATCATAATAGCTTTGGCAGGTCCAAGGGTATCCACACTTTTAATTACCGTATAAGTTATAAAAGCTCCCATAACACCACCAAGAAGCATATACTTATTATCTACCTTTAATAAGGCTCCAAAGCTGCTTTCTCTTCCTGTAATAAACCAGGCAGTTATACATACAATAAATGCTGTAAATTGAACAAAGCTGGAGGATACCCAAATACTTGTCTCTTTTGTAACACCTGTATTAAACACTCCCTGAATACTCATTAATGCCCCTGATATTATTGCAATGATCCATCCCATCATAGAAATCACCCTCCATTCTATAGTAAAACTGTAATCTTTTATATTTTTGACAAGAATATAGGATGTATTCAGGTTATAATTAATTAAATCGAATTATTCAAAATTTAAGTAAAGTTTGCTTATTATAATAAATTCATACTTAAAAAAAGATGTCATTCTGAGCCGCAGGCGAAGAATCTCAATATATACAGGGATAGAGATTCTTCATTTACGACTCAGAATGACATTCATTGAGATTCTTCGTTTACGACTCAGAATGACATTCATAGAGATTCTTCGCCTACGGCTTAGAATGACATTTATAGAGATTCTTCGCCTACGGCTTAGAATGACATTTATAGAGATTCTTCGCCTGCGGCTCAGAATGACATTCATTTTTTACAATAGCTTTTTATAATAACTTTTTATAATAAGCAAACTTTTAAAATATACATTTTTTAGAAACATTTTTTAGAAACAATTTTTTAGAAACAGCTTTCTAATATTATAATCATCTCATCAATATTTTCTTTCGTAATAATCAATGGCGGAACAAAACGAAGAATGTTTGCTCCAGCATTAATGATAATTAAACCTTTATCCATAGCCGCTATAATAGTGTCTTTTACAGGCTTATTAAATTCTAATCCTTGCATCAATCCTTTTCCCCTTCGTTCCACGATAAAGTCATATTTATTCACTAATCCGTCCAGTTTTTCTTCTAAGTAACATGATATTTCATTTACATGGTCCAGTATGTTGTCGCTTTGGAATAAATCAAACACTTTACTTACTGCAGCTGTTACAAATGGATTACCGCCATAAGTAGTTCCGTGATCACCAGGTTCAAAAGCACTTGCAACCTTTTCTACTGCTGCAAAGGCTCCAACCGGGACACCACAGCCTAGGGCTTTTGCAGTTGTAACAATATCCGGTTTTACACCATAGCCTTGATAAGCAAACATAGTACCGGTTCTTCCCATTCCGCATTGTATCTCATCAAATATAAGTACAATATCTTTCTCATCACATAATTTTCGCAGCCCTTTTAGAAATTCAGGATTTGCCGGATATAAACCGCCTTCCCCCTGTATAGGTTCTACTATAATAGCACAAGTATTTTCATTTATTTTTTCTTTTACACTATCCAAATTATTGAATTCAGCAAATACAGCTCCGCCGATTAATGGTTCAAATGGTTCCCTATATTTGGCATTTCCGGTAATGGATAATGCCCCCATGCTTCTGCCGTGAAAAGAATGATTCATTGAGATGATTTCACTTTCGGCATGCCGGTTCTTTTTATAAAAATATTTTCTAGAAAGTTTAATTGCACCTTCAATTGCTTCTGTTCCACTATTAGTGAAGAATACACGATCCATTCCTGAGGCTTTTGACAGCTTGGTTGCTGCTTCTATAGTTGGTACATTATAATAATAATTGGAGGTGTGTAATAGCTTATCGATTTGATTTTTTAAAGCATCATTATATTCCTTATTACCATACCCTAATGCAAATACAGCAATTCCTGCTGCAAAGTCCAGATATTTTTTACCATTGGTATCATATAGGTACACACCTTCACCTTTGTCCAGAACAATTTGATATCTGCTATAGGTATGCATTAAGACCTTTTCCGCTTTATCTATATATTCTTGCATCGTCATCTTTTAGCCTCCTTATATTTTATGTTCACATAAATTTTCATCATTAATGATGGCAGTTCCAATGCCTCGGTTTGTAAAGAACTCCAATAATAAGCAGTGTTCCATTCTTCCATCTAATATATGGACTCTTGATACTCCATTCCTTACTGCATCAATGCAATTCTTTAATTTTGGAAGCATTCCACCGCCAATATATCCGCTATCAATTAGTTCATCGGCTTGCTCTAATGTTAACTCAGATATTAAAGTGCTCTTATCTTCAGGGTTTTTATACACTCCTTCCGTATCCGTCAGGAACGCTAATTTTTCCGCCCCAACCGCTGTTGCTACCCCGCATGCCGCATCGTCTGCATTAATATTATAAGTATGAAAGTTCTCATCCAAACCAATTGGAGCAATAATTGGAATAAAGTTATTATCAATTAGCGTATTGATTAAATCAACATTTACATCTGTGATATTGCCTACATAACCAATATCCTGTCCATTCACCAGTTTCTTTTCAACTTTAATGGTTGCACCATCTTTTCCACTTATACCAACTGCTTTTACGCCTAACTGTTCTACCATCTGAACCAGACCTTTATTCACTTTTCCAAGAACCATTTCTGCCACTTCCATGGTTTCTTCATCAGTTACTCGTAAACCTTCCACAAACTTAGATTCATGACCAAGAAGTCCAACCCATTTACTTATTTCCTTACCGCCGCCATGAACAATTATTGGCTGCAAGCCAACTAGTTTTAGCAATACTACGTCTTTGATTACGTTTATTTGAAGATTTTCATCTAACATGGCACTACCGCCATATTTTACTACTACTTTTTTATTATTGAATTTTTGTATATATGGTAAAGCTTCGATTAAGGTCTGGGCTTTTATTAGGATTTGATCCATTTCTTCCATAATTATTATTCTCCTTTATATTGTCTGAAAGAACTGTCATTCTAAGACTGAAAATGCTGTCATTCTGAGCTGCAGGGAGTGTCATTCTGAGCCGCAGGGAGTGTCATTCTGAGCCGCAGGGAATGTCATTCTGAGCCGCAGGCGAAGAATCTCTATTTTTAATCTTAAGGTTCTTCGCCATTCTGGCTCAGAATGACAGCAAATTTTATGTGAATCAGAATGACAACAAATATCATGCGAATCAGAATAGCAGCAAATATTATTCCAATCAAAATGACAGCAAATTTTAGGAACGATAATCCGCATTAATTTTTACATAATCATAAGTTAAGTCACAGCCCCAGGCAGTTGCTGTTTCATTACCCATTTTTACATCTGCAATGGCTGTTACTTCTTTTGCTGATAATATTTTCGTTGCATATTCTTCACTGTAATTGGCAGCCATTCCGTTCTCAACTAACTTTATTTTTCCAACTACACTTTCAATAAATAAATCTACTTTATCCGGATCAAAATCTGCGCCGGAGTAGCCCATTGCGCAAAGTATTCTTCCCCAGTTTGCATCGTTTCCATATACTGCTGTTTTCACAAGGTTACTTGTGATTATAGATTTACTTAAAGTAACCGCTTGCTCTTTACTTTCTGCACCAATTACTATGGTTTCAAATAATTTTGTTGCACCTTCGCCATCCGCAGCCATTTTTTTGGCAAGATTAGTAGTTACCACTTTTAGTGCTTTACAAAATTTATCATAATCTTCATTCTTTTCTGTAATCTCTTTATTACCGGCTAATCCATTTGCAAGGATAATTAAAGAATCGTTGGTTGAAGTATCACGGTCAACAGATATCATGTTAAAGGTTTCTTTTACATTAGCACTGATTGCTTCCTGTAATAATGCTTTGCTAATGGAAATATCTGTTGTTACTACACCAAGCATAGTTGCCATGTTTGGATGAATCATACCGGACCCTTTCGCCATTCCTCCAATGGTAATTACTTTATCTCCAATCTGAATGTTTACCGCATATTCTTTGGAATAAGTATCCGTTGTCATAATAGCTTCGGCTGCCATGGTACCTGCCTCAATACTTTCCTCCATCTTTTCAGCTAATAATTTCGTTCCTACTGTAATAACATCAATGGGAAGTTGCTTTCCAATAACACCTGTTGAGCAGGTCAGTACTGAATTGGCTGATACATTTAGATTGGAAGCCATAGCTTCTGCCATTCTTTTATTATTTATTTCTCCTTCTGCACCAGTACAGGCATTAGCAACACCACTATTTAGAACAACAGCACTGGCAGTTTCATATTCCTTAATCAATTTAATATCCCATTTTACAGGGGCAGCTTTTACAATATTGGTTGTAAAGGTTCCTGCCGATTTTGCGGGAACCACACTATATACTAAAGCCATATCCTTTCTTTTTTTCTTAATTCCTGCATAAATACCCACTGCCTTAAATCCTTTTGCAGCCGTAACTCCGCCTTTTATTACCTCCATAATAGCCTCCATTCCCGCGCTTTAGCGCCTTTTTATAGCCTTACGCCTATCTATGGAAACATAGGAACCAATTGTAGTCCTTCTGTTTCCTCTAATCCAAATAGTAAATTCATGTTTTGTACAGCCTGACCAGCTGCGCCTTTTACTAAATTATCCATAGCACCCATTATGATAATCCGATTTGTCCTCTTATCAATAATAAAGTTTATATCTACAAAATTACTTCCTTCTACCCATCTGGTTTCTGGGCAGACATCCTTATCTAATACGCGAAGGAAATATTCCTTTTCATAGTATTTATCATATACAGTTTTTATTTCCTTATAGTTAACTTCTTTTTTTAAGTTACCATAAGCAGTTACCAGTATTCCTCTGTTCATAGGAACCAAATGTGGAGTAAAGTTTAAATGAAGGCTTTCTCCGGCAGCATAAGATAATTGTTCTTCAATTTCAGGTGTATGTCTGTGGCTGGCAACGCCATAAGCTTTTATATTCTCATTTACTTCACAGTATAAATTATTTACTTTGGCTGATCTGCCAGCTCCTGAAGTTCCTGATTTTGCATCTATAATTATAGAGTTTGGTTCTATTATTCCTTCTTTTAACAAAGGATAGATAGATAAAATAGAACAGGTTGGATAGCAGCCAGGGTTTGCAATTAATCTTGCCTTTTTAATCTTTTCACGATTGATTTCGCATAAACCGTAAACCGCTTCCTTAATAAAACCAGAACTTTTATGTTCTATGCCATACCATTCTTCATATATGTTTACATCTTTTATTCTAAAGTCAGCGCTAAGGTCAATGACTTTAACTTTAGAAAGTACTTCCTCATTAATTAAGGAAGCACATAATCCCTGAGGTGTAGCTGTAAATATAACATCTACCTTATCTGCCAGTTCTTCCATATTATCTTCCATACAGGTATCGTCTACTAACTGAAACATATTTTGAAATACTTCATAATATTTTTTATCTATATAGCTTTTGGATCCATACCAGATGATTTTTGCATTTTTATGCTGTAACAGAATTCTAACTAATTCCTGTCCGGCATATCCGGTTGAGCCAACAATACCTACTTTAATCATATGCATTCCTCCATATCTTACTTTTTCATCTCTTTATAAATGAAGTATTGTTTTTTAAATTGTTCATAATTATACATCATAATTAAATATTATGCAATACTCCATTTTAAAAATTTATTTATATAAATTGTCAATATAATTAGGGATAAAATTAAAGAAGTCATTTCCGAGTAATTTTATCAATCAGAGTAAACCTTGCCATTTAGAATAAGTCTTACCGTTCTAAGCAGATTTTCAACAGCTTCTAATGAGGTTCAATTGTAAGCTCGTCCTTTGAATATCTGCTTCCTTAGTGCAAAGAACCCTTTCGTTCAAGTATCCAGCCTCGGCGAAATGATATTATCTATGGAGGTTGCCTTTAAATAAAAAAACCATGCTATATAAGCACGGTCTTTAAATGAATTTATATTCACTGTTGTATATTTGAAAGTTTCATTCCATTTTCAAAGGTTTTATTTTCAGGAATTTTATTTACAGGATAATAAATCAATATCTTCTTCCAATAATCTTTCATATAATTTTGATACTGGAAAACCAACAATGTTTAAATAATCACCTTCGATTTTCTCAATGTAGACAGCAAACTTTCCTTGAATTCCATAAGCTCCTGCTTTGTCTAAGGGTTCTCCTGTTGCTACATAAGCATCTATCTGAGCTTCTGTCATTGAATGTACCCATACATGGGTTGCCTCGACAAAATGAATTAATCTATCTTCTTTACCAGCTTCTTTCACGACTGCACAAACTCCCGTATAAACCTGATGCTTCTTTCCTTGCAGTTTTCTTATCATATCTTTGGCATTGCCCTCGTCTTTAGGTTTACCCATTACTTGCCCATCTATGGCAACCATAGTGTCTGCACCTATAACTATAGTCCCCTCTTCCATATCTGAAGCCACACTGCATGCTTTTCTGGTTGCCAACTCTTCTACTATTTCTTCCGGGCTGGATTTTTGAATCACTTCTTCATCATTGCTTGTAATTACACTAAATTCTATTCCTACCTGTTCCAATATTTCTTTTCTTCTAGGTGACCCTGATGCCAGAATAATTTTGTACATAACAATCCTCCATTCTGCCGCAAACCAGATAATTTGGGCGGCAGCACAAATTTACCGTGCGGAAATCTTGGTTTTCCACACGAATCTCCTTAATAAATGCATGATATCTTATTATAACCCATTGCTATTCTCTGTAAAGCAAGAATTTTTACTTTTTAATTTTTTTTGACATTTTAGGTCGAATATTGTCACATTATTAGTTTTTCCGAATACTATATTACTATGAAAAGCAAAAACAAGTGAAAAAGAAAAAACCAGAGAACAAAATAGTAAATCAAATAAAACAGGAAGGTTAATGAAATGATTGATTATTTAAAATTTATATGTGATAGCTTAGGGATTCAATTATTTTACAACAATAACAAAGCATTAGTTTTATCAACGGATGTAAAAAATGACGTACCCATCTTAAGAGCTAATAAAACTTTTGAATTTTGCCCTGAATCTGTAGCAAAAGCAATTATCAATTATTATATCGGTGAAGAAGATAAAAATGCAGAGGAAGAAAAATTTACAGAATATTTAAATGGAAGTTTTAATTCCGTTACTTTTGAAACTTATTCAGATGACTCTTACTTTAAAAATAAAGTTATTAAAAATTTAAATAAAGAAAAAGTTAAAATGAATGAAGATTCATCCTTGGTTGAATATGAAATAGTAACTTTAGTGTCAAAGGATTATTTTGGAAATAAAAAGCAATATACCAAAGAAGAACCACTTACCTTATCTAATAGCAATCTATTAGAAGTAGAAGTAAATATAAAGCCTCTCGATACATACGAAAGGAGGTGATTATATGGGCTGGAAATTAACCAGAGTCGACTTAACAGGAAGAAATCAAATTAAACCTAACGAAGAAATCGATCTTTGTATAGAATTAGAAAAAGAAGATAGAGCTGCTATACACGGAGTTGTAAAATATCCTAATGGAAAACCTGTTGAAGGTGCCGTTGTTAAACTTTTTAAATTAAAAAGAGAATACAAAACTTATGAAATGAAATGCGAAAGGAAATTTGAAGATAAATGCGATGACAGATACGAAAGAGAATATGAAAAGCACGATAAATGTCATGAAAAAGAATGCGAATTAATTCCTGTAACTTTTACTTTTACTGATGAATGCGGTCAATTCTTATTTGGAGTTGAATCAGAAAAAGATTATGTGATTAAAGTATTCTTTTATAAACCAGAGAAATTCCCTAGACCTCATGATGAGAAATAATTGAATTATTATTAATATAAAAGATTATAATTAACAAAAGTCTAAATTTATAACTGAGGTTCTAAAAATTGTTAAGTGATTATATTATTTTTGTTGACTTTAGTTTGTTAGTATGGTACAGTTTTTTTACAGCAAAGGGATTGACTTGAAAATATTCAAGTCATCCCTTTGCTGTATTTTGTTTTACTGTAGCTATTGTTTGATTATTTCAAAGGAGGGTGTTTTATGAACAAAACACAAAAAGTTAAAGGGGCAAAGTTTGACTTGACGGCTACTGTTTACATACATGAAATAGGTGCTGAGTGGAGTCCAGCTGTAATGCATAGAGAAACTAGGCTGTTTATATGATAAAGCTAGATGAAGTAGATTTAGAAAAGTTTAACAATGTTTATAAAAATTATTCATACGAGTATGGAAATCTTAAAGATGTTAACATAATTATTACCGATAATAATAAGGTTATTGATATGAATAATCATATTATTTGTGATTTTATCAAAAAAAATAAAGAAGATGCTATAGTTTCAGATGTAGGCATACAATTTAATATTTATCAAACATATTTACAGAATAAAGCCAATCAAGTTAGTATTAATAATATTAGTACGATGTTTAATTATCAACGAAATATTTTTGGTAGTATCTGCGAATTAGAAAAAGTACTTTCAAATTTACTATCATTATCTGCTCAAATATCTGTAAGAAGTTTTGAAAATATTACGATATTTTCGACTATATTGGATAATGATGTATTAGAAATATTTGAAAAACTTGTTTTTGATAAATTGAATGCTGATATCAAACTGTTTATGTCTAAAGATTTATCTTTATATAATCCTCAAAATAATGGTCTTAAAATATATGAATGTAGTAGGGCAGAAAGTATAACAAAAATAAATTTAGAAAACAATTATTCATCTAATGAATTAATTTCATACTTTAAAAATGAAGCACTTTTATCGGGTGGTGTAATTAGAATTCCTTTTCCTGGATGGGATTGTAAAGAGATAATTTCATTAAGCATATTTGAGGAGATAACAAGAATATTTAAAAATGTACACGTTATTTTTGAAGAAAAAAATAACAAAATGATATCACAAATATTAATGGTTGGAATTGGCAATGAAAATATTTTATGTGAATACTAATTTTAGTTCAAAGAACTTAAAAAAAACAGTTAGGTTAGACAGTTTTATGTATAGTCTACAAAAAAGCAAGGTAGTATTTTTCCGTGTAGTTTCCGAAAAATACTACCTTGCTTTTATTTTCTTTATAGGAAAGTTCTCCTTTTGGAGAATTTCTGAATAAAAATGCCTGCACAAAGTATATTATTCACTTATATATAGCAGAAACAGCTTAGTAAAAAAAACTAAGCTGTTTTTTTGAATTACCTATTGCATATTTTATCATTTAGGTGTATATTTATAATATATTGTTAAGTAAAGGTTATTAAAAACCCGACAAATAGGTTTTATATAAAGATTTAAGGAGGAATTAGTATGAAGGAAAAAGTTGTATTAGCTTATTCAGGCGGACTTGATACTACCATGATTATACCTTGGTTAAAGGAAAATTATGATTATGATGTCGTATGTGTATGTATTGATGTTGGACAGGGAAATGAATTGGATGGATTAGATGAAAGAGCAAAATTATCCGGCGCTGCAAAATTATACATTGAAGATGTTGTTGATGAATTCGTAGATGATTATGTAATGCCTTGCGTAAAGGCTGGTGCTATTTACGAAAATAAATATTTATTAGGTACTTCCATGGCAAGACCAGTTATTGCTAAAAAATTAGTGGAAATTGCAAGATTAGAAGGAGCTACTGCAATCTGCCATGGAGCAACCGGTAAAGGTAACGACCAGGTTCGTTTTGAATTAGCTATCAAAGCACTTGCGCCAGATTTAAAAATAATTGCTCCATGGAGAATCTGGGATATTTCCTCTAGGGAAGAAGAAATTGAATATTGTAAAAATCACGGTATCGACTTACCATTCTCAGCCGATAACAGCTATAGCCGTGACAGAAACTTATGGCATATCAGCCACGAAGGGTTAGAATTAGAAAATCCTGCTGAAGCTCCAAATTATGACCATTTACTGGTACTTAGTGTATCTCCGGAAAAAGCTCCGGAAGAAAGCGAAATCATTACCTTATCCTTCGAAAAAGGTATTCCAACCAAATTAAATGGGAAAGTCATGAAAGCTTCCGATATTATAGCTGAACTTAATACTATAGGTGGAAAACACGGAATTGGTATTATAGATATTGTAGAGAACCGTGTTGTAGGTATGAAATCTCGTGGTGTTTATGAAACTCCTGGGGGAACTATCCTTATGGAAGCTCATAACCAATTAGAAGAGTTAATCTTAGACCGTGATACCTTTACATATAAAAAGGGTATCGGTAACAAATTTGCTGATATTGTTTATGAAGGAAAATGGTTTACACCATTACGGGAAGCTTTGCAAGCTTTTGTAAATTCTACTCAGGAATATGTAACAGGTGAAGTAAAATTAAAGTTATATAAAGGCAATATTATTAAACAAGGTACTACTTCTCCTTATTCTTTATATAACGAAAGCATTGCTTCCTTTACCACTGGTGACCTTTATAATCACCATGATGCGGAAGGTTTTATCAATTTATTTGGACTTTCCTTAAGGGTTCGTGCAATGAAGATGGCTGAAATTGAGAAAAATAAAAAGGACGCTTTGCCCCTTTAGGTGTTGAGAACTTGGAGAAAATGGGATATCTGTTTTATGTTCCACTTGGAGAATTCGATGTTTCTAATACCATAGTAATCGCTTAAAACATCAGTGAAAATGGAGAACTCGGTGGAGCTGCCACCTCAGACAGCTCCATTTGTCACTGATTGGCGCGATTTCTATGGTATAAGAACCATTACGAATTCTTCCAAAGTCACATAAAACAGATATCCCATTTTCTCTAAGTTCTGGTTACTTTATTGAGGGCAAAGCTGGGTATTGAGTCAAAGCGGATAATCTGCTTACTTTGGGCAAGTTTTATATGCTTATGTTACTTGCTCAAAATCTCATTGCCATTACAGGGCATTTCATCAGGGGCTTAAATTCCTGATAAAGTTAAACTATTACAATTACAAAATTGATTCACATTACGGATAGTTTAAATTTACATTAATTTTTTTAAAACCTATTTTCATATATTTAATTGTATTATATAATGAGGTCACAGCTGTTAGCAAATAAATTTATAATGAGAGGAGCTTATTATGATTATTACTACTACCTCAACTATAGAGGGAAAATCGATTACAGAATACAGAGGTATCGTTTTTGGTGAAGTTGTTGCTGGTGTTAATTTTGTTAAGGATTTTGCGGCAGGTTTATCTAATTTATTTGGTGGACGTTCCGGCAGTTATGAAGATGAATTAATCCATGCTAGGGAAGATGCCCTTATGGAAATGGAAAACCGTGCAAGGCAGTTAGGTGCAAATGCAGTTGTTGGTGTCAAGCTTGATTATGAGGTACTTGGTGCCAACAATGGTATGCTTATGGTAACTGCATCCGGTACTGCAGTGGTTTATATGTAATAATACATCAAAGTAGATAATAAAAAATATAGCAGGGTGTTTACTTTGCTATATTTTTTTTGAAAATAAATTCTAAAGTCAATATATTATTGAAATTTTAGGTCAAAAGTACTATTATTATAGTATATAGATGCGTAAATGAATTATCACTAAAGGAGAACTTTATGGAAATAGATACTGTTTTATTAATAGATGATAGTGAGATTATATGTAGTATAATTAAGGATATATTAGAGTCTCCTAATTTACATATTGAAATTGCCCATACTGGGGAAGATGGTGTCCGATTAGCCCGTGAGGTCCAGCCAACTCTTATATTGCTGGATATTATCATGTATGGCATGGATGGCTATGAAACTTGCAAGATATTGAAAAGTAACGAAGAAACCAAAGATATACCTGTGATTTTTATCACTGGTAATAATGATTCCAGTTCTTTACTAAAAGGCTTTGAAGTAGGTGCAGCTGATTTTGTATGCAAACCATTTATTTCAGAGGAACTAAAAGCACGTGTAAAAGTACATATGCAAAATATTAAGAATCAACGCAAGTTACAAGTACTAGCAGAAGAATTACGTGAATTAGCAACTACGGATTCTTTAACCAAGTTATATAATCGCAGATATTTTCTTGATAAGGTACATGATCTTGTTAAAAGCAATACTATTTTTTCACTTATCTTATTTGATGTAGATTGTTTTAAATCCATTAATGATACTTATGGCCATAATGCTGGTGATTTAGTGTTAACAAGTCTTTCACGAATCTTTAAGCTGATTCTTCGTGAAGAAGATATTATCAGTAGATGGGGCGGAGAAGAATTTATAATCTGCCTTCCTAATATCGAAGTAGATGAAGCTTATAAATTCGCTGAAAAAATACGCATAGAAGTTAGTAAATTCCAATTCAACTATGAAGGGTATATCTTTAATTGTACCATAACGGGTGGCATAGCTCAGTATGATATCAAATTACCTATCGATAAAAACATTACAAAAATTGATTCCGCTTTGTATACTGGTAAATCAACCGGGAAAAATTGTTGTATATTAGCTTAACCACCGCAATATAATTGGTAGGGTTGTTGAAAAATAAAAGCTGTCATTCTGAGAGCAAATTCAGCTTGCTGAATTATGCTCGAAGAATCTTACTTTAATATGAGATTCTTCCCAATTCAAACTTCGTTGAATTTTTGCTCAGAATTATCACGCTTAACAGCACCACAGTAAACGAAATGTTTATTGCGTGATAATTCTGCCGCGCCGAGCTTGCTCGTGCGCATAAACAACTCCGAAGGAGTTGCTTGCTATGGTTCTTTCATAGCAATGACACGCTTTCATAGCAATCAAAGCTTTGCAGCAGCCCCACCATTGGGACATTTAGGCATTATAATACTTTAGATAAGAAATCTTTTAATCTTGGATTTTGAGGATTATCAAAGAATTCTTTTGGTGGGTTTTGTTCTTGAATCTGCCCTTGATCTATGAATAACACTCTGTTAGCAACTTCTCTAGCAAATCCCATTTCATGTGTTACAACTACCATGGTCATACCGTCTTCTGCTAATTCTTTCATAAGTTCCAGCACTTCTCCAACCATCTCAGGATCTAGCGCTGATGTTGGTTCGTCAAATAACATAACATCTGGATTCATAGCCAACGCCCTGATAATTGCAATACGTTGCTTTTGTCCGCCGGATAATTGTCTTGGATAAGCCATGGCTTTATCTTCAAGTCCGATTCTGGATAATAATTCTTTTGCCTTTTTATCAGCTTCCTCTTGTGTCATAAGACCTAATTTAACAGGTGCCAAGGTTATATTTTTTTGTACTGTTAAATGTGGGAAAAGATTAAATTGTTGAAATACCATTCCCATCTTCTGTCTTAGTTTATTAATATCTGTTTTTGAATTTGTAATATTATTTCCTTCAAACCATACTTCTCCTTCTGTAGGAGTCTCTAACAGGTTAAGGCATCTTAAGAAAGTGGATTTACCTGAGCCGGAAGGTCCGATGATAACAACCTTTTCGCCTTTCTGTATGGTTTCATTGATACCATTTAACACAACATGGTTTCCAAATGATTTCTTTAAATTCTTAGTTGTGATCACTTTGATTCATCCTCCTTCCAAATATGCTTAACAATTTAGATAATCCTAAAACGATTATCAAATAGAATACTGCCGCAATAATTAATGGAGGAAGTAAATCCCATGTACGTGATCCAACAAACTGTGCTGCCTGTAATAAATCAACAACCGCAATAATACTTGCAACAGATGTTTCTTTTATTAATGTAATAAATTCATTACCCAAAGCAGGTAAAATATTTTTAATAGCTTGTGGCATAATAATATAAGTCATAGTTTGATTTGCGTTAAGTCCCAGTGAACGACCTGCTTCAGTTTGACCTCTATCTATGGATTCAATACCTGCACGAACAATTTCTGCAACATATGCACCTGAATTAATGCCAAAGCATAATCCTGCTACCAAAATTGCGTTGGTACTTCTTGATGTAAATATCAAATTATAAATAATAAGTAACTGCAGCATAACAGGGGTACCCCTGATTATATTAATATAAACATTAGCTAAAACTCCCAGCCACTTTAATTTTTTATAATTATTAGCGGTTACTTTTAATATTGCTACGGTTATACCAATTAGAATACCTATTATGATAGCCATAAAAGAAATCTCTATGGTAACCCAAAGTCCTTTAAAATAGGTTCTGTATCTGTCTTCCGCAATAAATGCATCATAATAACGGTTTCCTATGGATACAAACCATTTTACTAATCCTTCCAAGTTTTTCTCTCCTTTATCTTTCACTATAAATTAATTATTATTATAATACCATATTTTATATCAACTAGGAAGTATAAATATTAGGTAAATTTAATTTTTAATCGGGAAGCTATATTTAAGTAAATTGTGTATGCATTTATAAATATTCATTAGTATTATCATACATTTTAACGGCAATAAGCAGCAGACAATTTAATCATCTGCTGCTTATAATATAATAAGGTAAAAGTAGATAACAAGCTAATATATTATTATTTACTAGTATGCTTTGCCGTAAATTCTTCAATCTTGCCATCCGTAATCAATTGATTAATCACTTTATTGATTTGGTCTAACAATTCTTTATTTCCCTTTTTTACAGCAATTGCATATTTATCTTCAAATAATACACCGTCAAGAATTGCTAAGTCTTTATTAGCTGCTACTAATTCTTGAGCTGGGTATAAATCCATTACGATACAATCAATCTTACCATTCTTTAAATCTTCTGATGCTTGAGCAAACTTTTTATAACGTTTTACTTCTTTTGCTGTTATATTGTCTGGGTTTGATACATAGATGTCTGCAATATTACCTTGTTGAACACCTATTATTTTATCATTTAAATCATCCACACCTGCAACTTTTGCATTATCTTTTAATGTAACTACAACCTCAGTAGAATTTACATATTCATCTGAGAAATCCATAACTTTCTTACGCTCTTCATCTATAGATACACCTGCTGCAACAAAGTCAACTTTACCCTGCTGTACTGCAATTAATGCTCCATCAAAATCCATAGTTTTAATCTCAAGTTCTTTACCCATGGCATCTGCAATTGCCTGAGCAATATCCATGTCAATACCGACAACCTTATCACCTTCCATATATTCATAAGGTGCAAATCCTGGTTCAGTTCCAACGATTAGTTTTTCTTTGGTTCCTGCTGCAGCAGTGCCACCGGCAGTTTCTTCTGTAGTATTATCAGCAGTATTGTTTTCAACTTTACCGCCATTATCTTCTTCACTACCATTGTTTTCCTCTTTTTCAGTTCCACAAGCAACCAAAGAAATTGCCATAATCATAATCAACATCATACTTAATATTTTCTTCATAATAACCTCGATTCCGGCGCTTTAGCGCCATTTTAATAACGATAGCGATTTGTGCGCCAGCACAAATTGCCGGTTGAAAAAAGTTTACTTTTTCGACCTAATCTCGATTCCGGTGCTTTAGCGCCATTTTAATAACGATAGCGATTTGTGCATCAGCACAAATTGCTGGTTGAAAAAAGTTTACTTTTTCAACCTAATCTCGATTCCGGTGCTTTAGCGCCATTTTAATAACAACCTAATCTTGATTCTGGTGTTTTAGCACCTTTAATTTATATATTAATATTTATTAATATATATTTATTTTTATGCTAGTATTGTATCACCTTTTGAGAAAATATCAAGTATAAATTTTATTTTTTTTCATTATTAGTGTATTTTTTTACATATAGTATTGTGCTTGTGCTGTCCAAAGCTTAGAATACATTCCACTTTTATTTACTAACTCCTGATGGGTACCATACTCTTTTAATTCTCCATCTTCAAATACTGCAATTTTATCACAGAACTTGCAGCTGGATAATCGGTGAGATATATAGATTGCCGTATGGTTATCAATTAAGCTATTAAATGAAGTATATATTTCGTATTCTGCATATGGATCCAGAGCAGCTGTCGGTTCGTCCAGAACTACTATAGGTGAATCTTTATAAACTGCCCTTGCTATAGCTAATTTTTGAGCTTGACCTCCAGATAATTCAATTCCATTCTTATCAAAGTTTTTATAAAGGGAGGTATTAAGACCTTTCTCTAACTCTTTTATTCTCTCAAGTAATCCAACCTTTTCCAATGCCTTATTGATTTCCTTATCCAGCACCTGAGATGCTTTATCAAATGCTATGTTTTCTTTAATTGTAAAAGAAAATAGTTTATAATCCTGGAATACAACAGATAATAATTTCATGTACTCATCATAGGAATATTCATTTATATTCACACCATTAAGAAGAATCTCACCTTTATCAGGAGTATAAAGTCTGCATAATAATTTAATAAATGTGGTTTTACCGGCACCATTTGGTCCTACTACTGATAATTTTTCCCCGTCATGAATGATTATATTCACGTCCTTTAAAGTGTATTCTTCGCTTCTTGGATACTTAAAATATACATGTTTAAACTCAATAACAATTGAATGGCTATTTAAAACAGAATCTATCCCTTGTGTACCTGTTTTTCCTTTAGATGGTATCTGTTCAAACTTTAAGTAAGTATCTAAATACAGGCACATTTGTCTTAGCTGAACTACATTATAGATAAATTCTGTAATATAGTTTGTAAAATTATTACCTGCTGAAATATACATGGAGAATTCCCCTATACTAATGCTTTCAAGGATTACCTGATAAACCATATACCCATAAACCAATAACATTTCCAATGGCAAAGTTACACTGTTTAGCCCAAAATACTTCGCCGTTGTATTCATACTTTTTGACACATTTTCTACAGTTTCTTCTGTATAGTCATGTATTTTCTTACCGATGTAGGGAGCCATATTATAAATTCTAATATCCTTTGCCATGGAAAAGTCAGTTACTAAGCTGACATAATATCCGAATTTTCGATTTAAGGGAATTAACTGCTGGAAAAAGCGAAAGGTTATGCGTTGGGCTTTCTTGCTTATAATACCATTTATTATAACAATTGAAATGATGAAAGCTATAATAAGGGGATTTAATACTGCTATAATAGCCGAAAGTCCCAATAAGGTTATTGATATTCGAATTACTGAAATTAAGCTCTCTACCATACTTTGCAAAGCATCCTGACTATAAATTGGGAAAATTGCCTGTTCCTTCATATCTAGAATCTTAGGATCCTCCAGCTTTTCAAAATCCATATTCATAATATGCTTACCAAGATGAAGTTCAAATCCATTGATTAATCTTATATTAGCTAATTCTACCTTCGCAGAGAAAAACTTATTAATCAGATTCAGGCATCCATTTCCTATTATTAATATTCCTACATATAGAATAAGTATTTTTATTCTTTTCTGTCCCATTAATTCTTCAATGATATATTTGGGAATAATAATTCCAAAGAAAGGCAAGGCAGCCTGAAAAATAGCGGATACTAACATAAGAGGAATATAACTTTTTTGTATTTTAAAGACCAGTTTTAAAAAATGAATGGCTACTATGAAGTCTTCTTTAATGGATCTTTTTTCTTCAACAGAAGGATTCTTTTCTTGGAATTTTTCTTCTTCAGCAGGGGGATTCTTTTCTTGGAATTTTTCTTCTTCAGCAGGGGGATTCTTTTCCTGGAATTTTCCTCCGACATGAGAATTCTTTACTTTAGATTTTTCTTCCTTCTTCTTATAACTTTTCTTGCTGTTCATTTCTATAACCATCTCCTTTCAAATTCACTTTTTCAATCATATTGCAATTGACCACCTGTAACTTTATCTACTGTTACAGCAACCTCATCTTCCTTATAATATTGAGCCTGCACCTGAAACATCTCCGCATATTTTTCATTTTTAGCCAGCAATTCCTCATGAGTACCATACTCAATTAATTGTCCTTCTTCAAACATGGCAATCACATCGCAAAAAGAAGTACTTGCTAACCTATGGGAAATAAATATTGAAGTTTTGCCCTCTACCATTTCGTTGAACTTTTCATAAATACTGCGTTCTGCAATGGCATCCAATGCAGCGGTGGGTTCGTCAAGTATAACTATGCCTGCATCTTTATACAATGCTCTGGCAAGTATAATCCTTTGAGTTTCCCCACCAGAAAACTCAACACCCTCATCATCCAGTATTTTTTGCATACCTGTATAAATTCCATTTTTCTGTTCCAACACCTTTTTCTTCATATCTGCCTTATCAAGACATTGAAGTACCTTGTCTTCTTTGATAGCACCTTCTGATACTGCTATATTCTCAGCTACGGAAAAGGCAAGGGTTTTTATTTCTTGAAACACTGCTGAGAATAAAGTGTAATAATCCCTTTTTGAGAATTCCTGAATATTAATTCCATTGAGTAGGATTTCTCCAGATTCCGGCTCGTACATTCTACAAAGCAATTTCACAAAAGTAGTTTTTCCAGCTCCATTATGTCCTACGATAGCCAGTTTCTGACCCGGTTTTATATGAAACGATATGTCTTTATAAACGTATTTTTCACTTCCCGGATATCTGAAAGTTACATTCTTAAATTCTATTTCGTATGGTCCTTCCGGCAACCTTCTAGGATGAGCCGGCTCTTTTTCTTCCTTCCTATCCATAAATACTCTAAAGTCACTTACATATAAGCTTTGTGCACGAATATGTGCCATATCGTCCATAATTACCTTCATTGCACTTGCAAAACTTGCAATTGCCGCAAAATACATAGTAAAGCTACCAATGCTTAAGCCCTTATTCAATACCAGATATATCAGATAAGCATAGACAATACCTTCTCTTATTAATAATAAAATTACTTCCCTTACTCCTACTCCGAAGTACTTATATTTGATTTTTTTCTCTATATCAAAACGCTGTTTCTTAAATTTCTGAAATAAGTTTCCAATCCAATCTGTCAAGCTGTAGATTCTCATATCTTTGCCATATGCAAAATTATACATTAAATCATAGGAATATTTTGAGTGCCGGTCTATATCTGATAATTCGTCTGCCTGATTATATTCGTATTTTTTTACGGAAAAGGTAAAATAATAAACAAGACTTACGTTGGCTATTAGATATAACAAAATAAATATATTCAGTTTCCCGATAATCAGCATATACCCTATGAGTACAATTATATTTCCGCCTAAGGAAAATAACTTATGGAGGATGCCCTCCAGTCCGTTTGTATTACTTTGCAAAGCACGAAAAGCGGTTTCTACCGAATTCAAGAAGGAAGGTTCTTCTGTATTTTTATAATCTGTAGTCATACATTTTATACTTAACATATGAATAAATTGAAAGCGGATATCTATCATCTTCGGCAAATAGGAATTTTTGATAAATGTTACAAAATATCCAATAACTGCTGATGAGAAAAAGAAACTTACTAATAATAAAATCAGCCTGTTTTTATCCTGACTTCCAGTTAATTCGTCCAGTATATATTTAGGAAATAGAATACCGATAAAAGGAAATACACCAGTTAAAATAGTAAATATACAGAATAAACCAAATATAGATTTATCATATTTCCAACTGTGAGAAATAATATATTTTATATTTTCCCAAGTTGAATAAGTTTTTTTATCGGATAGATTCTGTCCTTCCATATCATTACTTTCAATTTTTCGATTTTTATTTATTTCAGTTTTTTGATTTTTATTTTTTTGATTTTCAATCTTTTGCTTTTCAATCTTTTGCTTTTCAGCTTTTTCCATTTCATAGTTGTCAGATTTATGATTCAATTTTTTATTAATTAACTTGCCCATTTACCTTACCAACCTTTGCTCTGGAATCAATGGATAAAGCTCCATCGCATTCTACTTCATCAATGACACACTTAGGTCCAATGGTTACATTATTACCTCTTACCGATTTTGCTTTTACATTGCTAAGTTCAATGTTTGTAGCTTCCATTACACCTATAGAGGAATAATCCTTTCCCTTTCTATTATGAAATCCAAACCCAAATATATTGAAATGAACATCTTTATTTAGCAAAGGGTTATAATTAATAATTTTAATATCTTCGCCATAGATTTCAGGTGCTGATATATGACCTTCTACTTCTATCCTGTCTGCTGATATTTCACCATCTGAATTTAACACACCTTCACAGTATATATGGTCAGCTTCTATCTTTTCTTTTTTATGGTTTACTACACCTTCGATTTTCAGTTCTTTCACTCTTACTGATTTATTAAGAGTGATAACTCCTTCAATATTCATTTCGTCAGCATCAATAAAGCCATTACACTTTAATACACCTTCCACAATGAGCCTGGATGCTTTGATATCTCCCGTAATGTCACCTACTCCTTCAACGTTTATGATGTCATACTCTCCACCACTAATTTTACCAAGTCCCTCTAAAGTTATGTTTCTCATATTTATACCCATTTCATGGAGCTGTTACAAAATAGCCCCATTGCCACTAATATTTAGGTTGAAGAATCCTTTGTGGCATCCTTTCTATACAAATATTTTCTAACAACCTTCCTAAATGTCATTACTATAAAAGCGTGTCATTCTGAGCAAAAATTCAACGAAGTTGAATTCGC